>JAAUYK010032171.1_pt1 | contig 36467 bp, 22 predicted proteins | sample 7278021 | NCBI WGS metagenome assembly JAAUYK01 (sample SAMN14350223, study PRJNA611818) | marine sediment metagenome | isolation source: surface marine sediment (1.8m) | place: French Polynesia: Moorea | collected 2018-08
CTTCCTGGGCGACCTGATCGATGCCGATGAAGCGCGGCGGCTCGGCCTCGTGAATCGACTGGTGGCGACCGATGCCCTCGCCGACGCCGCCTCCGAGCTCGCCGAGCGGCTGGCCGCCGGACCGACGCTGGCCTACGGCTTCGCGAAGGAGGCGGTGTACGAGGGGGCGAGCCTGGCCTTCGACAGCCTGCTCGATCTCGAGGCGCGCAACCAGAAGATCGCCGGCCGCTCCCACGACGTGCGCGAGGGAATCCGCGCGTTCCGAGAGCGGCGCAAGCCCGAGTTTCGCGGCCGCTAGCGCCGCCATGGAAGGAGCTTCCATGCACCAGTACGACGGTCCTCTCTTCGACTGCGACAACCACTACTACGAGGCGGAAGACGCGTTCACGCGGCACGTCCCGCGGCGGATGCAGAAGCGCTGCGTGCAGTGGGTGGAGATGGAGGGCAAGCGCTATCACCTGGTCGCCGGGAAGCTCAACCTCGCCGTGGGCAATCCGACCTTCGATCCGATCTCGAAGCCCGGCGTGTTGCGCGAGTACTACCGCGGCAATCCGGAGGGCAAGACCTTCGTCGAGCTGACTCATGGCTCGCTCGAGCGGCGACCGCCGGAGTACATGGATCGCGACGCCCGCCTGGCCCGCATCGAGGAGCAGGGGCTCGAAGGGATCTGGCTGTTTCCGACGGCGGGCATCCTGTACGAGCAGGCCATGTGTCACGACATCGAGGCTCTCTGCGTGATGACCGGGGGCTTCAACCGCTGGCTCGACGAGGACTGGGGTCTCACGTACCAGGGAAGGCTGTTCAGCGCGCCCTACCTGACCCTGGCCGACGTGGACTGGGCGTGCCGCGAGCTCGAGTGGGCGCTCGAGCGCGACGCGCGCGTGCTCGTGATGCGGCCCTCGGCGGTATGCACACGCGATGGCTGGTGCTCGCCCTGCGACGAGCGCTTCGATCCCTTCTGGGCGCGCGTCGACGAGGCGGGCATCACCGTCGTCGCCCACGTGGGAAGCAACGGCTATACGGCGAATGGCTACGGGGGCAATTCCGCCCTGGCGGTTCTGGGCGGGGGCCGCAAGCCCAGCGTGGCCGGCCTGATTCCCGAGCGCGCCATCTACGACTTCCTGCTGACCTTCGCCTTCGACAAGATGTTCGAGCGCTTCCCGAACCTGCGCATCGCCTCCGTCGAGAACGGCTCCGGCTTCCTCGGCGACCTGTTCGTGAAGCTCGAGCAGTCGAAGCAGCGCATGCGTTGGTACTACGGGGAGGACCCGGCCGAGCTCTTCCGTCGGAACGTGTGGATCAACCCCTTCTGGGAGGACAAGATCCCGGAAGTGATCGAGCACATGGGGGCCGAACAGGTCATCTACGGCTCGGACTGGCCCCACATGGAGGGCATGGAGCATCCGCGAGACATTCTGGAGGAGCTCGAGGGCATCTCGCTGGCGGACCAGGAGAAGATCCTCCGCCGCAACACGGCCGCACTCAACGAGCGCCGTCCGGTCTAGGAGAGCTTCTTCGTGCAGAGCGCCGGGTGGTCGGGGGTGTGGGAGTGGGCGATGAGGAAGGACCAGTCGCGCTCCAGGTCGTCGGGCAGCAGGCTGAAGACTGCCAGCCCGGTCGCCGCCGGGAAGGTCGACGGGCCGTGCGGGCTGATCGCATAGCTCACGTGGAAGAAGCGGGTGGGCTCGCCGGCGACCCGGAGCTCGACTGGAAAGCTCGCCGTCGGCTCGAAGCGCGCCGCGCGCTCCGGCCAGTCGCCGGGAATCGCGTGCTCCCGGGCCAGCCCGTCGACGAGCTCCTGGAGCCTGGGATCGTCGCGGATCAGCGCCTCCTGCTGCAGCGTCATCAGCAGCCCGCACCGGACGTCGCGAAGGCCCGGTCGATCGGCCATGGAGGCCAGCAGGAAGCCGTAGTATTCCCGCAGGCTCGGCGGGCGCCCGAGATCCAGGTGCGGCCCCAGCAGTCCCAGCCAGCTGCGGTTCACGAGCAGCACCTGCGACAGGCCGTCGCTGAGCATGCTCGGAAACGGGTCGAGGGCGGAGAGGATCCGCGCGGTGGCCTTGCGCAGCCAGCGCAGCTCCAGGGCGTGGAAGTCGACGGGCCGAGGGGCCGGGGGATGCCCCGCGGCGAGCAGCAGGTGGGCGGTGTCGCGGGCACCGAGCTTCCAGTGCGAGGCGATGCGCTCCACCAGGGCCCGGCTGGGCTGGACGCGCCCGTTCTCCAGTCGACTGATGTGGCGGGGCGAGGAGTCGAGCGCGAAGGCCAGGTCCTCCTGGCTCTCGCGGAAGACGCCCCGCCAGAAGCGCAGCAGGCGGCCGAAGGCCGTCGCGTCCGGCGGCCCCAGCGTCGACCTGACCTCACGGGTCATGGTGCCCCGCGCGCTCCTTTCCCATCCTGCCGCGAAACCTGCTGCCAGCGCTGCCGCGGCTGGCCAATGGACGATACAGCCCCCCTCGGAAAGCCGCTCCGGGCGCCGGACCGGACTCGAGTGGGCGCGGCTGGAACGCACCTGGAGAAGCCATGTTCGATCTCGCGATTCGCAACGGTGTCATCGTCGACGGAACCGGAGCCGATGCCTTCCCCGGAGAGGTCGCGGTGCAGGACGGCCGCATCGCAGAGGTCGGCGAGCGCGTCGGCCCGGCGCGGCGCGATCTCGATGCGGCCGGCCGGACCGTGATGCCCGGCTTCGTCGACGCCCACACCCACTACGACGGCCAGGTCACCTGGGACCCGGAGCTCTCGCCGTCCTCGTGGCACGGTGTGACGACCGTCGTGATGGGCAACTGCGGCGTCGGCTTCGCGCCGGCGCGGCCCGACGAGCGCGAGTTCCTGATCCGCGTGATGGAGGGCGTCGAGGAGATCCCGGGCGCCGCCCTCGAGGCCGGGATGTCCTGGGATTGGGAGTCCTTCCCCGGGTACCTGGACGCCCTCGACCGCCGGGAGCGCTCGATCGACGTGGTGGCCCAGGTGCCCCACTGCGCGCTGCGCTGCTACGTCATGGGGCAGGAGCGCGCCCTCGACGACGAGGCCCGGGACGACGACATCGAGCAGATGACGCGTCTCACCCACGAGGCGCTCGAGGCCGGCGCGCTCGGCTTCTCGACGTCGCGCACCTTCCTGCACCGGGTGAAGGACGGGCCGCTGGTTCCCGGTACCCACTCCCGTCCCGAGGAGCTCGTCGGCATCGCCCGCGCGCTGGGTCGGGTCGGACACGGTGTGTTCCAGATGATCTCCGACCGCATGGGCAAGGCGCCCGACATCCACTGGATGAAGCAGATCGCCCGCTCGACGGGTCGGCCGCTGGTCTTCTCCATGGTCCAGGCCAGCCACGCTCCGAGGGAGTACCGCGAGGTGCTGGAGGCGCTCCAGAAGAGCTGGGAGGAGGAGGGGCTCGACATCCGCGCCGGGGTCTCCTGGCGTCCGCCGGGGGTGCTGATGGGGCTCCAGGCGACGCTCAACCCCTTCACCAGCCATCCGACCTACCGCGAGCTGCGACACCTGCCGCTCGACGAGCGCGTGCGCGCCATGCGGCGCCCCGAGGTGCGGGAGAAGATCCTGTCCGAGAAGCCGGCGACGCGGTACGAGCTCCAGCGCCACGTCTTCACGGCCTGGCACAACCAGTTCGTGCTGGGCGATCCGCCCGAGTACGAGCCGGAGGCCTCCGCCAGCCTGGAGGCGCGCGCGCGTGCCCAGGGTGTTTCGCCGCAGGCGCTGGCCTACGACACCCTGCTCCAGAACGGGGGGCGGGAGTTCCTCTACTACCCGCTCCAGAGCTACGCGGACTACGACTTCGGGGCGCTCCACGAGATGCTCTCGCATCCGCGCAGCACCGCCTCGCTGTCCGATGGCGGAGCCCACGTCGGAACCGTGTGTGACGCCAGCTTCTCCACCTACATGTTGACCCACTGGACCCGGGACCGGCAGCGCGGGCCGCGCTTCCGCGTGGAGCAGGCGGTCCGCAAGCAGACGAGCGAGACCGCATCGCTCTACGGCCTGGAAGACCGCGGCGTGCTGGCGCCCGGCCGGAAGGCGGACCTCAACGTCGTCGACACCGACGCGCTCCACCTGCACGCGCCCTACATGGCCTTCGATCTGCCCGAGGGAGGCAAGCGCCTGCTCCAGAAGGCGGACGGCTACGCCTACACCCTCGTCGCGGGCGAGGTCGTCGCCGAGCACGGCGAGATGACCGACGCGCGGCCGGGGCGACTGGTACGCGGCCCCCAGCACTGAGGAGCCTCCGGGGCGGCCGCTCTCGCCAGGCGCCCGACAGCGTCGAGGGCGAGAAGCCCGAAGGCCTCGCGGCCCGGGCTCCCGACCGTCTGCGCCATCAGCCCGCGAGCGCTACCCGCCGATACGCGGGGAGCGGTCCGCACGGTCCGCACCCACCGGGGGCGAGGATTTGGCCACACGGGAGCATGGCGGGATCGCGTCGCACGCGAACTTCACAACCCGGCTGGAGGACCTCGTCGTTCGCCTGCCGGAGAGCGAACCCCCTTCGCTTCTGGTCGTGATCGACACCGAAGAGGAGTTCGACTGGTCGGCCGGCTACCGGCGCGCCAACACCTCGGTCGCCGCGATGCGCGAGATCGGAGCGGCGCAAGCCGTCTTCGACGCGTTCCACCTACGCCCGGTGTACGTGGTCGACCAGCCCGTGGCCGCCCGGGCCGAGGCCTCCGCCGAGCTGCGCGAGATCCATACGTCCGGGCGTGCCGAGATCGGAGCGCACCTACATCCGTGGGTCACTCCCCCCTTCGCCTCCGGTGACGAGGTCGTCGACGCCAGGAGCTCGTACGCGGGCAACCTCGCGCGCCCGGTGGAGCGCGCCAAGCTGCGGGAGCTGACGCTCCAGATCGAGCGGCAATTCGGCTTGCGGCCCGTCTGCTACAAGGCGGGCCGCTACGGGCTCGGCCCCCACACCCCGCAGGCGCTCCTCGAAGAGGGCTTCGAAGTCGACCTCTCGGTGTGTCCGGCCTTCGATTTCTCGGGAGATGGCGGACCCGACTACAGCCGCTGCGGCGCCGAGCCCTTCTGGCTCGACTCCGAGCGCGCGCTCCTCTCCGTGCCGACGACGGGGGCCTTCGTCGGCTGGAGCGGGGGCGCGGGGCGCTCGCTGTACGGCCTCGCCAGCCGCTCCCTCGCGGCTCGCCTGAGGCTGCCGTCCGTGCTCTCGCGCGCCGGCGCCGTGGATCGACTCATGCTCACGCCGGAGGGGTACACACCTCCCGAACACCGCCGCCTCGTTCGCGAGCTACTGGCCCGCGGCGTGCGCACCTTCACTTGGAGCTTCCACAGCCCGTCGCTGCTCCCCGGCTGCACTCCCTACGTGCGCAGCTGGGCCGAGCGCGAGCGGCTGCTCGACGACTGCCGACGCTTCCTCGACTTCTTTCTCGGGGAGCTGGGCGGTGTCGCTCGTACCGCCTCGGAGCTGCGCGCCCATCTGCTGCGGTGCTCGGCCCCGACCGTACGCACGGAGGCCGCGTGAAGGTCCTCGGCATCTCGCCGCTCGACCAGGACGCGACGGCGTCGCTGGTGGAGGACGGCCAGGTGCGTTTCGCTGCGGCGGAGGAGCGCTTCAGCCGCGTGAAGCAGCACGCGGGCTTCCCTCGAGCCGCCATCGAGGCGGCACTCGCTCACACCGGGACCTCACCGGACGAGATCGACGTCGTCGCGTATCCCTTCCTTCCCTGGGTGCGCGAGCGGGCGTTGATGCAGGCCGCATTCGAACGCGAGGCGTCGCGCAGGCGAGGCTTCCGTACCCGCCGGATCGGACCCCAGCTCGTCGAGGCGCTGGCACGAGAGCCCGAGGGTCGCGAGACCGTGGACGGGCTGCGCGATCCCGGGCAACGAGTGGAGAAATCGGCCCTCAAGGCGCTCGCCTACCGCGTGCTCGGGGGGTCGGAGCTGGGAGCGGCGGTGGCGACCCGCGTGGCTTCGCACGGCTGGATGCGCACCGCCGTCCGCGCCCACCGGCGCTGGCAGCGCGAGTTCGAGTCTGGACTCGCCGAGCTCGGTCTTCGCGCCAAGCTTCGCCGCAGCGAGCATCACCTGGCCCACGCTGCCGGTGCCTATCTCGCCAGCGGCTTCGAGCGCGCCCTGATCGTCACGCTGGACGGCTATGGCAGCGGGCTCGCTGGCTCCATCGGCGTCGGCGCGAACGGCCGCATCACGCGGCTGCACGGAATCCAGTTCCCTCACTCGCTAGGCGTCTTCTACGAGTCCGTCACGAGCGCTCTCGGCTACAACCCGGAACGACACGCCGGGAAGATCGTCGGACTCGCGGCTCACGGCTGCCCCGACGTCCTCGCCGAGGTGCTGCGGGAGCGCGTCCGGTGCCGGTCCGGCGACGTCAGCGTCCACGACGTGCTCAATCCGTACTTCGCCCGCCACTTGTCGGTTCGCTTCGCGGCCGTCGATCTGGCGGCGGCCTGGCAGCTGGTCCTCGAGGAGACCGCGTCCGATCTCGTACGCCACTGGGTGCGCGAGACCGGCTGTAGGAATCTGGTGCTCGCCGGCGGCGTCGCTGCGAACGTGAAGATGAACCAGCGCGTACGCGAGTCGGCAGAGGTCGAGCGGATCTTCGTCGATCCGAACATGGGCGACGGCGGCTCGGGCACGGGTCTGGCGCGGCTCTTCAGCTGGCCCGGCGGCCGTGGGGAGCCTCTGCGCGACGTGTACCTGGGGCCCGGCTACAGCGATGCGGAGACCCGCACGGCACTCGACGCCGCCGGGCTCGTCTACGAGCGTCCGGGCCAGCTCGCGGGCGAGGTCGCGCGGCGGGTCCACGAGGGCGAAGTCGTGGCGCGCTTCGCGGGGCGCTGCGAGTACGGGCCCCGGGCCCTCGGCAACCGCTCGATCCTCTACCACGCCCGCGATTCCTCGGTGAACCGCTGGCTCAACGAGCGCCTGGGTCGCACCGAGTTCATGCCCTTCGCGCCCGTCACGCTGTGGGAGGCGCGCCACCGCTGCTATCGGGACCTCGAGGGTGTCGAACACGCCGCCGAGTTCATGACGATCACGGTCGACTGCACCGACTGGATGCAGCGCCACTGCCCGGCCGCGGTACACGTCGACGGCACGGCGCGACCCCAGCTACTGCGGCGCGAGAAGAACCCCGACTACTACTACATCCTCCGGGCCTACGAGCAGCTCTCCGGCATCCCGTGTCTGATCAACACGAGCTTCAACATGCACGAGGAGCCGATCGTGTGCACGCCGCAGGATGCGGTGCGTGCGTTCCTCGCCGGACACCTGGACGCCCTGGCGATCGGACCCTACGTGGCGCCGCACCCCGCGCGGGCGCGGGGGAGATGGCCGCGCCGCCTCGCGAAGGCGTCGGCGGGCCGTGCTGTCGCCGTCGCGGGGGCGCGATGACGCTCGAGCCGGTACCTCCGTACCGGGCGGCTCGAAGCTAGTGTCCTGTCCCAGAAGTTCGGCTGCATTCGGAGGGGACCCGGCCTCGCGACCGTCTCGGGCAGCCGGCCGAGCCCGCAGGCAAGCGAGCCCCAGGGCGCGCGGCTTCGTGGCGCTCGCCGCAGCGGTCGCTGCGGTCTGGACCGGAGCATCGTGGCACTACGGGCTCCTGCCGGTGCCCCTGCTTCGCGAGCTGGCGCGGTTGGCGGCGGTCGAGGTGGCGCGCGTCGTCTACGCCTCGGACCAGCTCGACGCCGGACGGCTCTACGCCGCGTACTGGCGCGGAGATCCAGCCGGAGCGACGACCGCAGCCGCGCTCGGGAGCTGGCGGCAGCCGGCCCTGCTGGATGCGGGAGTGCAGATCCTGTCGGTGCGATTCGCGCCCCTGCCCCAGCCGGACCTGCCATTCGTCGTCGACGATCCCTCCAGCGCGCATCTGGAGCGCCTGCGCCGTCGCAGTCCGCTCGAGTCGGTGGCGGCGGGCGGCTCCGATCCGTACGAGCGGGTGCTGCGCGTGCTGGGCTGGCTCGGCGCCCAGTGGCGGCACGGCACGGATCCCGTTCCCGGCGGTCGCCTGGTCTGCGATCCAGTGGCCCTCATCGAAGCCGGCCAGGCGGGCAGCGCGTTCTCGTGCGGACCGACCGCGCGGGTGCTGGTCCAGGCCGCGACCGCGCTGGGCTGGCCGGCTCGAAAGGTCGACCTCTCGAAGCGGGGCTACTTCATCGATCACTCGGTCGCGGAGATCTGGTCGGATCGCCTCTCCAAGTGGATCATGGCCGACGCGGACTTCAACGTGGTGGTGGAGAGCGATGGCGTGCCGCTCTCGTCCTGGGAGATCTGTCACCGCGGTCGGGCCCTCGAGGCCAGCGGGCGACTCGAGATCCGGCACGTGGGGCCGCGCAAGGCCGGCATCGACTACGAGCAGGACTACCTGGCGCTGTTTCGCTACGTGCAGATCGATCTGCGCAACGACTGGCGGACCCGACCGCTGCGTAGGGGAAGTCCTGCCGCGGGAGACGCCTCCACCTGGTGGACCGCGCGCCCGGGACTCGGCGCGGTGCTCACATCCAAGCGCCGTGTCGACGACCCGACGCGCTTCGACTGGCCCGTCAACGGGGTGACGATGCGAGCCCTCCGCTCCGAGCGCCGCCCGGAGGGCGGCAGCCGACTCGCGCTCTCGCTCGCCAGCTACAGCCCCTACTTCGAGGCGTTCCAGGTCGCGGTCGACGACGGAGCCTGGCGCGCCGGCGACGCGCTCCGGGAGCTCGACCTCGAACCCGGCGAACACCGTCTGCGAGCGCGTGTCACGACTCGCAACGGAGATAGCGGCCCGGTCTCCTGGGTGACGCTCCGCGTGAACTGAGTGCGCTCGGAGGGTGCCTCCAGCTCCCCGCCGGCGGGGTCGATGTCTCCAGTGTGCTGAAGACCGGCGTCGTCTTCGCGGCCGCCTGCGTGTGCGGGCTGCTCCTGTCCGAGGCGGTGGTTCGCCTGTCGGGCCGGGACCCGGGCCAGATCTGGGAGCCTCATCCCGTGCTCGGCTGGAAGCCCGTGCCGGGTGCGCAGACGATCTGGACGCAGGAGGGGCACGGGCGGGTCACGATCAATCGGGCCGGATTCAGGGACCGGGAACGACTTCGCGAGAAGCCCCCCCACGGCTACCGGATCGCGGTGCTGGGCGACTCGCAGACCGAAGCGGTGCAGGTCGACCTGGAGGAGACCTTCTGCGCCGTTCTCGAAGCGAGACTGGCATCTGCCGGGTACCGGGTCGAAGTGTTGAACTTCGGAGTCAGCGGATACTCGCCCGTCCAGGAGTGGCTGCTCTTCCGCGAGGAAGCTGCGGAGTTCGATCCGGATCTGGTGATCCAGGCGCTCTTCCTGGACAACGACGTGGCCGGCGTCGACCCGGAGCTCACGGTGAGCTCGGGAGGCGTGCCGCTGGTCGCCTTCGACGGAGCGATTCCCCGCTTCGATCTGTCGCGCGCGCGGGATTCCTTCGACGCCTATCATCGGGAGCCGAAGCGGTCGCTGCGTCAACGGCTCGCGACCTATCGTCTGCTGAGCCAGCTGCGCAGTCGCCTTGCGCTCGGCGCTCGCGCATCGGCGACCGGCGGAGTGCCGACGCGCTACCAGCTCTACGCCCGGCCGCTGGGGAGCCGTTGGGAGTCGGCCTGGGACGTCATGGAGCACGTCATCTTGCATCTCGCACGAGACGTGCGGACGCGGGGTGGCGAGTTCCTGCTGCTGAGCGTCCCGGCCGCGCAGGTGGTCTCTCCTCGGAGCTGGAAGAACGTCGTGGCGCAACACCCCGCGATGCGCGAGATGCGATGGGACCTGGAAGGCCCGGAGGAGCGTCTCGCGCGCTTTGCCGCGAACCATGAGCTGCCCCTGGTACAGCCCTATCGAAGCTGGGCGCGGCTCATGCGCGAAGCTCCGGACCCGCCCTTCTACTTCGGTGACGTGGGACACCTGACGCCTCGCGGGCACCGACAGATGGCCAGCACCCTGTTCCCGGTGGTCGAGGCGCAGCTGCGACGCCACGAGGAGCTACGGGGCGACGTCGCGCCTGCCGGCACGGCATCACGCAACTCGGACCTGCAGCCCATCGGCAACGAGCTGGAACCGGACTCGCAGAGGGCCCGGGCCGTCACGCCGTCCGGGACGTCACCGGAGAATCGGGCACCGGCACCCACTTCCTGAGGCAATCCGCCAGAGGAGGTCGTGTGTCCGGAGCCAGGACCAGCGGAGCGCGCTGGAGGATCGGGCTGATCCTGATCGCGTTCGTCAGCGCTCCCTCGTGCCGAGATGCCGATTCGCCCGCCGCCCTCTCAGCATCGTCCTTCGACGCCGAGGACGCGAGCGCTCCGGCTGCGTCGCCACGCGCGCTGCCCATTCGCCTCGTCATCTCCCATCCAGACGACGCGCGCGGACGAGCGCCGATCACGGTCGGCGTCCCGCTTCCGGCTTCCGAGCTTCCGATCGAGGCTCTGAGCGTGGCGGACCCAAGCGGTCCCGTGCCGACCCAGGTGCGGGAGATCGCAAGGCTCGGAAGGAAGCGCTGGGTCCGCGTGGACTTCCAGGCACGACCGGGGGTGTCCTACACCCTCCAGCGCGGAGCGCGGCCCGAGCCACCGCAGCAGGTGGTGCTGGGCAAGAGCTCCGAGGGTCTGCTCAGCGTCGACACGGGCGCCGGCGTGTGGACCCTCTCCGGAACGAGCGATCTGATCGACTCTGCCCGCGCGGCCGACGGGACGCCGCGAATCGATGGCGCCGACTGGGGCGTGCCGGCGAAGCCGACGAGCGTCGAGGTCGTCGAGACCGGACCGTTGCGCGCGATGGTCCGCGTGCGCGCGGAGCAGGCCGTCCACGGCCTCGATCTCGTGGCCCGTCTGCACTTCTACGCGGGCCTCCCGTACGCGCGGGTCCGGTTCACGCTCGTCAACCACCAGCCGGCTCGGCTGCGGCGCGAGGAGCCGAACGCCGACAACGGCGATTGCGATCGGACTCGTCCCCAGGTCGGCCAGCCCGTGGCGAACGGCCTGCTCAGCCCCGGCCGCATCGAACTCGAGGATCTAAGCTGGCGCGTGCACCTGTCGAGGCCCGCGGGAGGGGAGGAGATCCTCTACCAGGACTCCAGCGGTACCGATTACTGGGACCGCTACCAGGGCCGCGAGCCCCGACTCCAGGCCTACGCGCGACGCCGCGGCTACCTGCGCGAGCGGGACGGAGTCGAGATCGCGTCGGGGGACGTCGCCGAAGGCGTCCTGGTCGCCGGCGGGGTCCGCTTCGACGTCCCCTGGTTCCGCGAGCTCTTCCCCAAGGCGCTCCGGGCCCGTGGCGGGGATCTCGAGTTCGGAATCCTTCCCGGAGAGTTCTCTTCGGTGCACCGGCTGCGCGCGGGCGAGCAGAAGACCCACGACCTGTGGATCGGGCTGGACCCGGCCTCGCCGCCGCCCGGAGCGCACTATGCGGCTCCGTCGCTCGGGAGTGCGATGCTGTCGGAGGAGCTGGGACTCGTCGGCTCACGTCGCCCCGGGGCCTTCGCGCCCTACGAGAACTACGTCGACGACCAGCTTCGGGACGGCGCGGCGACGGGCCGCGAATGCCAGGTGCGTAGCCCCGAAGGGGAGTGCGCGAGGAGCATCCTCGATGCGCGCGAGCTGTGGGACTACTACGGATGGATGGACTTCGGCGACGTCCCCACGGACTTCGAGCGCGCCGAGAGCCCCTACAACCTGAAGTACGACCTCAATCTCGGCTTCCTGCTCCAGGCGCTGCGCACTTCCGACCGGCGCTGGTGGGAGCTCGCCCACGCCGCCAATCTGCACTTCGCGGACATCGACATCTTTCACAGCCGCGTGCGCGGCTACGAGCGCGCCCGAGACTGGTGGGAAGGAGGATCCTACGGGCACAGCCACCACGACGAGTGGGGCTTCACCAACCCCCACCGCAACTGCGGGAATCCCAACCCGGATCTCTACGGCGGCGCAGCCGGTCTCGCCACCTGGGCGCTGCTCTCCGGGGACGACGTCGCGCGCGAGGCTGCGCTCGAGCTGGCGGACAACACCCTCTGGATCATGGCCAACAGCCGTACCTCAGCGTGCGTGGTGCGAGCCTGGGGCGGCGGCGACGGCACCGGCTTCGGCTTCGATGGCGTCGCCGCGCGCGCGGTCGCGATGTCGGTGCGCATTGCGGTTCGGGCCTGGGGCCTCACCGGCGACCCGGCATATCTCGAAGCGGCGGGTCGGGCCGCCGATTGGGTGCTCTGCGAGGAACCCGGCCTCGACTGCGCGAGCTGGCCCGTCGCCCTGCTGGCGCGCGCACTCGGGGAGTACGCAGTCGCTGCACGTGGAGCCGGGCTGGAGCCACACCCGGATACCGAGGATGCCCTGGAACATCTGCTCGAGGGGCTCTCCCGGAATCTCGTTCGCGACGGTGACCGCGCATGGTTCGGACCCTGTCCACGCGAGCCCGCCGAGCAGGTCAACGCCTGGATGCTGCTCGCGGCAGATGCCTTCGCGCTCGGGACCGTCGTCACCGGAGACCCGAGATGGCTCGAGGACGCTAGGGCGAGCTTCGAGACCGGACAGCGCGACCCGTTCTTCGAAGGCGACCACAGCCAGTACCACTCGAGCAAGGAGGTGGCCAACGTCGTACCGAACGGCCTGATCTTCCTGCACGTCGTGGGCGAGATCGACCGGGCGACCGGGGCGCACTGACGATGTGCGGCATCGTGGGGCTCTACGCCTGGCCCGGGAGCGAGCGGGAAGTCGGCACCCGCCTGGAGGCGATGTGCGAGAGCATCCGCCACCGTGGACCCGACGACGCCGGCACCTCCGTGAACGGTCTGGTCGCCCTCGGCAACCGGCGGCTGAGCATCATCGACGTCGCGGGAGGGCATCAGCCGATCCACAACGAGGACGGCGGCGTCGCGGTGGTCTTCAATGGCGAGATCTACAACTACCGCGAGCTGCGAGCCGACCTCGTGGCGCGAGGCCACCAGTTCCGCACGCGCACCGATACCGAGACGCTCGTCCATGCCTACGAGGAGCGCGGCACTGACTGCCTCGGAGCGCTCCGGGGCATTTTCGCCGTCGCTCTGTGGGACGCGAGCCGGCAGCGCTTGATGCTCGCGCGCGACCGCATGGGAGTGAAGCCGCTGTACCTCGCCCGGTATCGCGAGGGGCTCGCCTTCGGCTCGGAGATCAAGGCCTTGCTCACCCTGCCCGAGCTTCGCGCGACCCTCGACCTCGAGGCTGCCGCCGAGTTCTTCCGCCTGGGCTACACCCCGCCTCCGCGCACCTTGTTTCGCGGCATCCAGAAGCTGCCGCCGGGCTGGCTCCTGGTCGCGGAGGGTGGAGGAATCCGGAGCGAGCCGTATTGGGATCTCGAGTTCGGCGCGACGAAGCCCGCTCCGCGCTTCGAAGACAGCCGCGAGGAGCTGCGGGAGCTGCTTCGCGATGCGGTCGGGGCGCAGATGGTGGGCGACGTGCCCCTGGGAGCCTTCCTCAGCGGGGGGGTCGACTCCACTGCCGTCGTGGCCTTCATGCGACAGCACGCGGCGTCGGACGTGCAGACCTTCAGCATCGGCTTCGACGCCGAACATTCCCATCACGACGAGACCGCCTTCGCGCAGCGGGCGGCGCGCGCGCTCGGTACGCGGCACGAGACGCTCGTCGCGCGTCCGGAAGTCGTGCAGCGCATGCCCGAGCTCGTCGAGAAGCTCGACGAGCCCCTCACGGACAGCTCCTTCCTGGTCACGCACCTCGTCTCGGAGCTCGCGAGTCGGTCCGTCAAGGTGGCGCTCTCGGGGCTCGGCGGGGACGAGCTCTTCGGCGGCTATCGCCGCTACGCAATGCCGGCGGCCCGTCGGCCCTTCGCCGCTCTGCCCCCCGGCTGGCGCCGCAGCCTCGGCTCCTCGGGAGCCCGGCTGCTGCGCGCCGACCGTGACAGCACGCTCGGCAACCTCGGGCGCTACGCGAAGCGCTTCGGACAGACCCTGCATCTCTCCGCGGGCGAGCAGTACCTGGGTCTGGTGGGGGTGCTGCCGGCCGACCGCGTGGCTGCGCTGCTGCGTCGGCCCGCAGGGAGCAGCGATCCGGGCTCTCACCTGGCGACGCTCCACGAGAGTCCGACCGTGGCCGGTCCCCTGGATCGGCTGCTCTACGTCGACGCGAAGACGGTTCTGCCCGAGAGCCTGCTCCTCCTCAGCGACAAGATGTCCATGGCGAATTCGCTCGAGGTCCGGGTGCCACTCCTCGACGATCGCCTCGTCGAGTTCGCCTGTCGGATACCGGGCAGCTTCCGGCTGAAGCGCTTTCAGTTGAAGCGATTGCTCAAGGCGTCTCTCGAGGGGCTGGTTCCGGACTTCGTGTTGACGCGCCAGAAGCGGGGGTTCGAGCCTCCGATCGGCGCCTGGCTCCGGGACGCGCTGCGACCCTGGATCGCCGAGCTCCTCGAGCCGGAACGGCTCAAGCGGGAGGGGCTCTTCGATCCCAGCGTGGTCCAGAAGCTCCTTGCGGAACACGAGACCCGCCGCGAAGACCACACCGAGCCGCTGATGGGCCTCCTGACGTTCCAGCTCTGGCGGGAGCGCTTCGGCGTGGAGTTGCCATGACGATGGAACAGGTCCCGATCCTGCTCTACCACGATCTGGATTCGCCCGAATTGCCCTCGGTGTACTCCGACCCGGCCCGACGGCAGACCATCGTCAGGCTCGCGGAGTTCCGCGCCCAGATGGAGTGGCTGGCGCGGCACGGCTACCGGGGGGTCTCGGTCCGGGAGTACCTGGACGAGCCGGCTCCCCGACGGGCGGACCGGCGGGTCGTGCTCACCTTCGACGACGGCCACGCGAGCAACTCCCGACTCGCTCTCGGCGTTCTGCGCGAGCACGCCTTCACCGCCAGCTTCTTCGTGGTCGCCGGGTGGATCGGTAGAGCGGACTACATGGGCGCAAGCGAGCTGCGCGGACTGGCCCGTGCGGGAATGGAGATCGGATCCCACGGACTCACCCACGCTCCGCTGGCCCACCTCGACCTCGCCTCCCTGCGCCGCGAGGTCCTCGAGTCGAAGGGACTGATCGAGCAGACGCTGGGCTCCCCGGTCGAGGCCTTCGCCTATCCGGGCGGGTTCCAGAACTCCCACGTCGTCGCGGCCGTACGGGCTGCTGGCTACACCCGCGCGCTCTCGTGCCTCGTCGGGCGCAACGACCCGAGCACGAACCGCTTCCTCCTGCGGCGGATCGAGATTCGCCGGGGGACCTCGCGGGAGGCCTTCGGGCGGGCCGTGACGGGCCGGGGCCTGCTCCTCCATCGCGGGGCGAACCGCGGCAAGGCCCTGCTCCGCGAGCTACTCGGTGCCGAGCGCTACGGGACGCTGCGCCGCCAGCTCTTCTTCCTGTATCCGTTCAGCCGTTGAGGTCCATGCCATGATCGCCCTCGAAGTCCTCTTCTGGGCATCTGCCTCGCTGCTCTTCGCAGCGGTCGCCGGCTACCCGCTCCTCCTGCTCGCGCTTCCGCCCCGAAGGCCGATCCGGCGGGACTCCAAGGCGCGCAGCGTACTGTTGGTGCTTCCCGTCCACAACGGTGAGCGCGACCTCGAGGCCAAGCTTCACAACTGCCTCGCGCTCCGATACCCGCCCGAGCTTCGACAGATCGTCGTGGTGTCCGACGGCTCATCGGATCGCACGGTCGAGATCGCCCGGAGCTTCCGCGACCGGGGAGTCGAGTGCCTGGTCCTCGACGAGCGGGTGGGCAAGGTCGAGGCACAGAACCGGGTACTCCGCCGCTTCCAGGCCGAGATCGTCGTCTTCACAGACGTCTCCGGGCGCCTCCCATTGGACGCACTCGAGAACGCGGTGAGCAATTTCGGGGATCCCGCCGTCGGCGCGGTCAGCTGTCGGGACGAGATCGCGCCTGCCTCAGGGGGAGGGCGGGGCGACATGCTGTACATCGCCTACGACATGTGGGTGCGCCGACTTCTGAATCGAAGCGGAAGACTCTTCGGAGCCACGGGCCTGTTCTACGCGCTCCGCTGGGAGCTCGCGGGAGACTGGGATCCCGCCTACGCGCCGGACTTCTACGTGGCGCTCCGATCCATGCAGGCGGGTGCGTGGCTCGTCGAAGACGAGCGAATCCCGGTCCACTATCTGGCCAGCCGCTCGGAAGCCGACGAGTATCGGCGCAAGGTGAGGACGATCACGCGCGGCATGTGGACGCTCTTCGGGAACGCCCAGCTCCTGAATCCCCTTCGCCACGGACCGGCAGCGCTACAGCTCATGTTCTACAAGCTCGCGCGGTGGCTGGTTCCCGTACTGATGCTCGCGCTGCTCGTCTCGAGCGCGGGACTGGTCGTGGGCGGGTCGAGCCGCTTCTTCCCGGTCCTCGCACTCCAGCTGCTGGTCTACGCCGCCGGCAGCGTTCTGTGGCTCCGTGGGGGCGACCCGCTCGTCAAGGGGGCCCGTCCCCTCGTGTTGATCCCCATGTACAGTGTCGCGGTGCTCGCGAGCTGGCGCAATCTGTGTCTCGGCCGCAGGATCGTGTCCTGGTCGCCGACGGTCCGCACCTGATGTCCTGAGTTCGAAGCTCGCTGCACTCGGCCGGGTCGGCGCTTCAGCCGCGCCGTCTCGGCGCCCCGCGCGTCCCGAGCAGGCCGAACACGGCCCACATCATGATGCACCCCCCGACGATTCGCGTCGCCACGGTGGACCAGGCGGCCCCCTCGGCGCCGAACGCGGGAATCAACAGGAAGTTGCCCACTCCGTTGAGCACCATCCGGATCACGGCGACCATCACGAGGAGTGAGGGCCGGTCGAGGCTGAAGAAGGCGTAGCCAAAGGGCCCGATCACCAGCTCGAACACGATCCCGATGTACATCACGTAGAAGATCGGCGCGGCATCGGCGTAGCGGCTCTCGTACCAGGGGATCCACCACGAGACCAGCGGAAGCAGCGGAAGGGTGCAGATCGCCAGAGCAGTGGTGACCCGGAAGACCCGGCGCAGGAAGGCGCGGACCTCGTCGGGCTGCGACAGCACACTCGCCTTGGGGAACAGGACGCTCGAGACCGAGACGTTCAGGAACAACAGGATCATCCCGTAGTTCCAGGCCGCTCGATACATGCCGACGGTGTCCTCGGTGCTGAACATTCCCAACATGAAGGTGTCCAGCTCGCTCGCGATTCCCTCCGCGAGGAGCAGGAGCCCGGTGAACCGACAGTAGGGAACGATCTGTCCGAGGCTCTCGCGGATCTCGGGACCGTCCCAGCGGAAGAGCTGGCGAGCGCTGAGGACCGAGCCGACCAGGAATCCCGTGAAACAGACTGCCGCGTCCACCATGATCATGGTGGTGGGCGCCAGGAGGGCGGCTCCCCACAGCGCGGCGACCGCGCTCATTCGAAGCACGGCGCTGAATACGGCGACGCCGCTGCGAAGCGCGAACCGCTGCCGGCTCTGCGCGTAGTACATCCAGAAACTGTAGAGAGTCGAGCTCGTCAGCCCCAGATACACCCAGACGATCGGCTCGATGAGATCGGGCTTCTCGAAGACGGAGACCGCGAGCCAGCTGGACCCGACCAGCCCGACCGCGGTGACGAACAGGGTCAGGCCGAGCCGCAGGAGGAGGGCGGCCAGGAAGCGGGGCATCGCGCGGTCCGGATCTTCGGCGAGGTAGCGACTGCCGAAGCGAACCATCGCGTGCGAGATCCCCGCATCGGTGAACAACGCCGAGAGCGTCCCGATGGAGGTCGCCAGGGCGAGGATGCCGTAGTCGGCGGGTCCCAGCGTACGCTGCAGGAAGAGCTGGATCGCGAAGCCGATGCCGGATCCCACCGCCTGGCCGCCGTAGGTGACCGCGACCTCGCCCACCAGACGCAGCTCGGGCAGACGCGCCAGTCCTTCTCGAGCTCGTTCGACCCATTGCATGGCAGGATTCCGCCCGCTCTGGATTCGTCCGGCCGCGCCCGGAAGTTGAGGCCCGGAGGGGCCGTCAGGCCTCGCGCCGGCTCGGCGCGTGCACCTCGAGGCCGCGTTCGATGAATAGTTGCCGACTCGAGACGGGGGACCATCCCAGATCGGCCTTGATGTCGCGGGTGTCGAAGACGCCGTACAGGGGCTCGGAGTCCACGTCCCGCGGGCTGATCAGGGGATCCCTGCGGCCGATGGCGCGTTTGGCGACCCAGCGCAGGGCGTTCTCCGCCTTGGCGGCAGCGCGGGAGCGTGGATGGAACGGGATGTTCCGGCCCAGGACGCGGGAGACCTCCCGCACGTACTCCCGCGCGCTGAGCCGCACGTCGCCCACGACGTTGTAGCGGCTTCCACGAGCGCCCGACGTCGCCGCCAGGTAGAAGGCCTCCGCGGCATCCTCGACCAGGACGAAGGGGAGCGGATGTTCCCCCGAGCCCATGCACAGGCAGTGCTGTCGCTTCCAGAAGTCCCCGACACCGCGATGGAAGAGGTTCCCGGCCTCACCGACCACGACGCCCGGCCGCAGGATGCAGACCTCCAGCGCTTCCTTCTCTCGGACTTCCATCAGGAACTGCTCGCAGATGGATTTCGCACGACAGTAGCCGTTGCGCTCTGCGAACTTCGGGTCGGGGTCGGTCGCCCCCGTGATCACGGCATCCGGATCCCCGAGATACAGCGCCGAGATGGTGCTCGCGTAGACCAGCCTCTCGACGTCCCGGTCGAGGCAGCACCCCACGATGTTGCGGCAGCCTCCGACCACGACGCGGTCGAGATACTGCCAGCTCGAATCGCCGAACCCGAAGGCTAGATCGATCACGGTGTGTGCACCGGCGACGACCCGATCGACGTCGTCGCGAGAGCCGATGTCTCCCGCGTACACGCGAACGTCGTCCGCGCCGAACAGCGCGGGCAGCCCGTGCGTCCTCCGCGCCATCACGTTCACCCGCAGACCGGCTGCGAGCAGACGGCGCACGACGTGTTCCCCGAGGAAGCCGGTGCCGCCGAGCACGGCGACGTCGGGCTGGAGAGCCTCGAGCTTCTGGACTCGCAGGGGCGGCTCGCGCCCCTCGCTCTCGACGCCGCTCGTGACGCGCTCGCAGAGACTCACCACCGCGGTCCCGAAGGCGCCGTCGATCCGGGCTCTACCGCGATCGATGCCGTCGTAGAACGACGCGATGCAGCTCCGGATCCCGCGCTCCTCGGGGTCCAGCGCGGCGCCCGGCCGGAGCGCTGCGCGCACCTCGTCCAGGCCGCTTCGAAGGCTCTGGCGCAGAAGCTGGCGGGCGAGACCGATTCCGGTGTGGCTTCGGGCGAAGTCGCGCGCGGAGCTGACCCGCTCGGCCATCACCCGATCCTCGAGTACGTCGACCTCGATGATCCCGCCTTCGCACAGCACGCGCAGTCTCACCGCGCTGGGATCGGTGCCGAGCGAGAAGAAGAGCTGCGCGCTACCCCGCTCGCAGCGCAGGGAGACCTGCCAGCGGGAGTGGAAGCGGCTTCCCGATGGCAGCTCTCGCGCGGGCTCCACGAGAACGGTGTGATCCACCGCAGCTCCCACGAGATCGTAGATCTGGGAGAGCGGGTGCGAGGCCTGCTCGAAGACGATGTTCCGGGGCTGGCGGACGGACCAGTGGTCGAGTCGACTGGCCTCGAGGACCGGGAAGTCCTTGTTCCAGCAGTACTCGACGTGCATCACGCGCCCGTAGTCGCCGGAGGCGAGGAGGTCCTTCAGGCGGTGGTAGGGCGGCGTGAAGATCTGGTTGTGATTCACGCCGAGGACGACGCCGCGGGCCGCAGCGGCTCGGGTCAGGTCCTGCGCCTCCGCGACGCTCGTAGCGAGCGGCTTCTCGACCAGGACGTGCACGCCCGCCTCGATGAAGCGCCGTCCGGTCGGTGCGTGCAGGTCCGGCGGCACGAGAAGGTGCGCCGCGTCGCATGCGCCCTGGTCGATCGGAGCCGAGGGCTCCGCGTGGACGGCTCCGATGCCGAAGCGCTCCGCCAACGAGCGGGCTCGGGAGAGGTTCGGGTCCACCACGGCGACGAGGTCGACGAAGGGGAGCTCTCGCAGCGCCAGCGCGTGGCTGGGTGCGATCCCCCCGGCCCCCACGAGGCACACCCGGACCCGGTCACGCATCACCTCGGCCTATCGGCAGCCCCCGAGCAGGACTAGACACGCGGCGAGGGCGCCGGCTGCGAGCAGCGTCAGCCCCAGGAGCCGGCGCTTGGCGCGCTGCTTCTGGGACACGAAGCGCTCGGGCTCCCCGAAGGAGAAGGACCCTGCCGGCGGTCTCCTCCACAGCTCCGGATGCGCGTCGAAGTGCGCCTGGGCGTAGCCGTTCGAGAGCAGCAGGGCGAGGGGACGGCTCAGGGAACGCGTCTCCATCCCTTCGAGCGTCTTGACGGTGCTGTCGAAGAAGAAGCGGGAACGACTGGCGAGGCGATCGCGCTCCTCGCCCCCCACGTGCCGGGCAGCGAGCCTGAAGATCTCGCTCTTCCGCATGTCCTGCGCTCCCCAGCTGGAGTCCGGAACGTCGAGCCGCTCCGGCCGCTCGAGATAGGGGACTTCGTGCTGCAGTGCCCAGCGCGCGTAGTGCAGGAGCGCCGCCCGAGCGTAGGCGTACATCTGGTCCAGCTCGCCGTGCTCGACCTTGAAGTCGATGTACTTTCCCAGGCTCTGCAGGAACACCGTGTAGAACCAGCGCGTGACCGGCTCGTGCAGCTCTCGCGCGCGAAGGTCGTCCCTGGGATGGATGCAGCGGCGGATCAGCTGCTCGGCCTTGTCGACGTAGCGGCGATCCGAGCCGAGCCGGTATGCGTCCAGCAACACGCTGATGGAGTTCGCCGCCGCGCGGCCGGGGCCGTGATAGGCGACTCCGGACTCCGAGGCGTGGCCTGTCTCTCCTCTCGCCAGGAAGCGGAAGATCGTCTTCGAGCCGTCGTCGGCGTCGATCACGTAGCGGCCGAGCTCGAGGACCGCGTGACGCGCCATCGGATTGCCGGTCAGAAAGTGGTAGAGGAGGAGTCCCGTCGAGTACAGGTGTCCCGCGCTGGGCCCGGCCCCCGCGACCCCCGGGCCGTCCGGATGGCCGCGATGGTTGGCGAGACCCACGTCGATGTAGTGGTCCGTGTGCCAGAAGAGCCCGCCGTTGAACGCGGACTTGTCCTCCTGCGTGTGATAGCGGTCGATGTCGAGAACGTGCCGTGCCAGCTCGTCCATCAGTCGGAGCCAGCGCAGGTCCCCGCTGCGCATGAAGTGTACTCCGAAGCCGAAGACGGAGTCGTACTGGTTGTTGTAGTGCGAGATCAGCGGCTCGGGCCCGGTGTGGAAGGCCGCTTCGTGATCGGCGTACTGGTCTCCGAAGTTCCTCCAACCGTACTCGTCGATCCCTTCCCGCTTCGCCTCGAAGCGATCCGGACCCTCGATCGCCGCGTCGACGAGTCGCAGGTATCCGGAGTTCGGGTCTTCCGTCCGCGGCGTGAGATGGGCAACCGCCTCGCACGCGGCATACCATTCGGGCAGGGCGTGTGGCACCAGGGGCGAGCGGCACCACTCGAAGGGCTCGCCGCTCACCTCGTCCGGGGCGAAGGCCACGTGAAACACGTGGGTCTTTTGTTCACCACCCTGCAGCTCGTGTGGATCGGCACTCTGCCGGGGAAAGAGGCCGAGGGCGAGCCCCTCGGCCTTCGCCTCGATCACCTTGGGGAAGTTCTGCCAGAACTCGCGCATGGCCAGGGCGACGAACGCATCTGCCCGCGCCACGCTGACGAGGGGTGTCGCGCGCAGGCCGGTCTCCTCGGCTCCCTCCGAACGAAGCCGATAGCCCCGGAAGCGCGTCGAGGGCTCGCCGAAGCGATTGGCGTGGTTGCCGCTGTGCCAGTTCTCGCCGCCGCTCGAGTCCTGGTAGAGCTCGATCGGCGCGGGGCGGGTCTCGAGGCCCAGGCCCCGTTCCAGCGAGCAGCGGGCGACTGCAGGGGCGTCGCTCCGCGGCAGGGCGAAGCGCGCCGTCACGTCCCGCAGGTAGACCGAGCCCGCCTTCCCGAGACCCCAGCGTCCACCGGGATGCCCCGCCGCGCGTCGGTTCGTGAGTGTGAGCTCGACCCGCAGCGTCGCGGAGCCCGCCGTGAAGTGCAGACGGGCGACCACGTCGAGCAGCGGCTCGGCTCCCGGGGAGACGAATCGGCCATCGAGGCGCACCGCGACCCGTACGGGTCCCGTCTCCTCGACGGCGAAACCTCTCCAGCCCACCCGGTACCCGCGCCCCTGCCCGTCCTCCGCAAAGAACCCGGTACCGACCGGATCGATCGCGGTACGACCGGCCACCTCCAGCCTCGCGAACAGGCCTGCCCGGTCCAGATCGAGGTGGAAGTGCGCCTTGCCGGTTCGCACCGTGAGATACCGGCCGCCTTCCGCTGCCTCGAGCGCGAGGGAGGCTCCCACCGCAGGCTCGGACGCGACCTCCGACACGCCGATCGAGTAGCGCTCCGCGTCTCCAGGGCCGCCGATCTCGAGCAGCGAATCGAGCAGCGTCCAGCGGATGGACCCGTCGGGCCAGTGGTCCAGCGGACGCGCCTGGAGGCGTCGCGCGGGCCCCTTCTCGTCGAAGAGCGCAAGCGATGCGACGTCCCGGAGTCGACCCCGGGGCCAGGGCACGCCCCAGGTCACGGGCTCCCGCGTCCTCGGCCCGACTGCTTCTCCAGCGAACCACCGGCAACGCAGATGGATTCTCGTCTCCTGCACGGACCTCGGTCGGCGCCTCGAGCCGCCTGGCTCTCCTGCGCCTCGGAGAGCCGGGCGCGAAGTCTACAGGAGACGTGCAGGACCGGGCCACCGTCGCGCTTCGCGCGGGAGCCGGAGCGACGCCGGTGGGGCTCGACCGGCGCCCTCAGGAATGCGGAGGGATCGTCCGAATGGGACGGCGAGCGGGATCGACCGGGGCCAGGCGGACGCGGACATGGGATCTCGGATCATTCGACGCTGCTCCGAAGCCCTCGCCACCGGTCTGGCAGCGGCCGGTCTCCTCGGCCTCGTCGACGCCGGCGCCTACCTGTTGATTCGTCCCTTCATGGGGATCGGCGACGCCGAGTTCGCCGGAGTCCTCTCGCTCTCGCTCCTGCTGAGTGCCTCGATCTACGGTCCCGCGACGCTCCTGCTCGCGCTGCTCGCGCTGCCCATGGGCGGGCTCCGGGCACCGGGCCGTATCGATGCGGTGCAGTGGACGGCGATCCTCTGGGCGGCCCTGCTGTTCACGAACGCCGCTCGACTCGTTTCCGCGACGTTCGTGGGCCTCTCGGTTCCCGACGTTGCCAGCGGACGCTGGCCCCTCGCCGATTCGATGCGCCACAGTCCGCTGATCCTTCTGCTGGCGACGGGAATCGCGGCGCTCGTCGGTCGCGCGCTTCTCCGGAGGCCGACGCTGTTCGTCTCCCCGGGCGCCGCGCGCGCGCGGCGCGCGGCCGCGCTGCTGGTTCTGGCGGCCCTCGTCGCTTCGACGCTCGTGCAGGCCCGCTTCGAGGCCTTCGAAGACGCGAGCGCGGCGACCGCGCCGACTGCGCCCGGGCCGAATCGGCCGCACGTCGTGATCCTCCTGCTCGACACGGTGCGCGCCGACGCGCTCAGCGTCTACGGAGCTCCGCCCGGCTCGACGCCCCACATCCAGCGCCTGGCCGATCGGGGAGTCGTGTTCGAGAGGGCACTCTCCCCCGGCGCCTGGACGCTCCCCGCGCACGCCTCGCTGTTCACCGGCCTCGCCGCGAGTGAGCACGGCGTCAACTGGGGCAACCTCTACCTGGAGGATCGGTTCACGACCCTGGCCGAACACCTGCGCGGAGCGGGCTACCGGACCGTCTCGATCAGCTCCAACACGATGCTCAACAGGCCCAACAATCTCTTTCAGGGCTTCGACGAGGTGCACCGTGCGGAACGCCAGCTCCAAGCGCTCGCCTTCCTGGGCAGCATGGAGCTGCTCGAGTGGCTCTCGGGAAGGCCTCTCGAGTCCTGGTTTCCGGGCCCGTGGGCGGAATACCTGACGGACCGGGGAGCCCAGCGGGCGACGCAGCTGGCCATCACCGCACTCGACGAGGCCGCCGCGAGCGGCCGCCCGCTGTTCCTCTTCGTCAACTTCATCGAGGCCCATCTGCCCTTCACGCCGCCTCGCCCCTATCGGCGAGGTCTCGAAGCCCAGGAGCGGCGAGCCTCCTATCTGCTCGATTTCTCCTACAGCGAGCGGGTCTGGCCCTACGTCATCGCCGGGGAGGAGTCCTTCGACGACCGGGACCTCGCGTTGATGCGCCGGCTCTACCAGGCTTCCGTTCGATACCTGGACGATCGGGTGGGCGAGATCGTGACGGCGGTGGACTCCTTGGGGCTGGGCGGGGACACGCTCCTCGTCCTCACCTCCGACCACGGCGAGAACATCGGCGACCACGGCCTGCTCGACCACCAGTTCTCGCTCCACGAGACCCTCACCGCCGTACCCCTCGTCGTGCGGTTCGAGGATCGGGTGAAGCCTCTTCGGGTGTCGGAGCCCGTCCAGACCACCGACATCTTTCCGACGATCCTTGAGGTGGCCGGAATCGACCATGCCTCGAATCCGGCCGTCGCCCGCGCCCTTCCGTTGGCGAACGCGGCCGCCCCGGGGCGACCCGTCGTGGCGGAGTACAACGAGCCGGACTTCGGCCCCCTCCTGCACTTCCAGACGCGCGTCGTGCCGGGGGGATACAACCGCTTCCTGCGCCGCCTGCGCTCGATCGAGTCGGATGGCTACAAGCTCATCTGGTCGTCCGACGGGCTCCACGAGCTCTACCATCTGGACGCGGACCCGGCGGAGACCCGGAATCTGATCGATCTCGAGCCGGAACGGGCCGCGCACCTGCAAGCGCAGCTCGATCGCTGGCTGGCCGGCATCGAGACCTATCGCCCGCATCCCTACGAGGGCCCGGGAATCGAGCTACCCACGGAGATGCAGCAGCAGCTGCGCCGCCTGGGCTACCTCCCCTAGCGACGCGGCCGTACCCGCCTCTCGCGGCCGTCTCGCGCATCCGACGCTCGCGGATGCGATCGAGCGCGAAGATCATGGCCAGCAGATAGTAGGGGTGCGGGAAGTCGAGGACGGAGAGGAAGAGGCCGGCCGTGAGATATCCGATTCCCGAGCACACCACGGCCGACGCGTAGAGCACGCGGAGCGACCCCTCTGGAGTGCCGTCGGGTCGCAGCGCGTTGCGGCCGGCCCGGACCGCCAGGGCGAAGATCCACCCGTGCAGGACGAGGCCGACCACGCCGAGCTCCGAGACCAACGTGATGTAGACGGAGTGGGCGACTCGGCCCTCGTGCGAGTCCTCGATCTCCGAGTCGAAGTATTCGTAGAGGCCGACGTGCGACGCGTAGTTGCCCGGACCCACGCCGAGGAGAGGGTTGTCCCTCCACATCGCGAGCCCCTCTCGCCACAACCGCAGGCGATCCAGCCGGGTGTCGTCTTCCTGGTCGCGGATCGTATGCATCTCCTGCCAGTACTCGGCGGGCGCCAGCTGGAGCAGCGCGAGGGCGGCGACCGCCGCGAGGAGCACCATCCGCGCTCTCCTTCGGCTGAGCATCCACATCGTCCCGCAGGTCGCGACGAGTCCCACGAAACCGCCCCGCGATTCCGACGCCACGGTGGCGGCGACGAAGAGCGCCGCAGCGGCGACGAGGGCGAGGCGCGGCAGGGGGCGCCGACTCGCGAAGAGCCCGTAGCAGGCGAAGGGAAACGCCACCGTCATCCCGAGAGCGAGGGTGTTCTCGTCGGCGAAGTGGGCCCCCACACCGGAGAGCCCCCCGAGCGACAGCCCCCAGACCGCTTGCACGCAGAGAACGGCCAGCCAGGCGAAGAGGAAGGTCCGGAAGCGGTCGAGGCTGTCGACGAACGTCACGAAGGCGACGAGGAAGAGGCCGTAGAGCAGCGTCGACTTGAAGACCTGGAACGCTTCGAGAAAGCCGTTCACGAAGGGAAGCCACGCTCCCATCACGACGACCAGCAGGGCCATGGGCGCGAAGACGCGCTCCCGGGGAACGACGTGCCAGCTTCTCAGCAGCGCCCAGGCCAGCGGAACCGAGCTGAGCATGGCGAGCCGCAAGGGGACGAGCGCCGGAAAGACGTCCTGGGGACGCCCGTACTCGACGAGGGCGTAGACGACGAGCAGGAACATCGCCAGCCGGGAAGTCCTGCGGGGCTCATCGAGCGGCGCGGCCGCGGAAGTCCCCCGCACATCCGCCCTGGGCGCGTGCGACAGCGACGGCGCCACCACGGCGTCCTCAGCCGGCGGCCCCGAGCCGCGCCTCGAGGTGGACCTCGGCGCACTCCCGCCAGAGGAGCTCCGGGAGCTGTGCGGCGTCGACGAGCTCGATCAGAGCCTCCGGGCCGCCCGATCCGGTTCGGGGAGGTCGGACGAGCACGCGGAACGAGTCCCCTGCCTCCGGCTCGCTGCTGCGCCGCGGCTCGAGCACCACGACGAACGTGGAGTTCGCCAGGCCCAGCTCGTGGGTCAGCGTGAGGAGCCGTGTCAGCTCCTCGTCGAGGTCCTCCTGGTCCGCTGCCGCGGCATCGGCGTCGAACGCGTAGCCCACGTAGAGCGCGAAGGGGACGAGCGGCCGCGCTGCGGTCCTCCCGAGCAGCCAGCTCGTGGCCTTCGCGGTGACCTCGCTCGGGCTCGACACCTCGGACGCCAGGCCCAGGCGCGACAGGGCCCCGTCGCCGAGGCTCGCGAGCAGCCCCCCTGCGGCCGTGCGGGCCGCGTCGCGACGCAGCCGGGCGCCGGTACCGAAGAGCACGCGGACGTCGAGGACTCCGGCCGGTGGGTTCGCCTCGGGATCCGCCTGGATGGCTGCGGTCACGTGGCCCCGCGCTCCGAGCTCGCCGAGCAGCGGTGCTCCGTCGGGAAGCTCGAGCACGGACGCGGTCGTCTTCCCGCTCGCCTCGAGCGCGACCCCGTCGGTCTCGAGCAGCGCCACCGAAGTGAGCCGTCGCCTCGCCCCGCCGCCGACCGGACCGGCCGGGAGCTCGATCACCAGCAGATTGGGGGACTCGGGCAGCTCCGCGACGACTCGCGCATCGTGCGCGAGCCAGGGCCAGAGGGCCGGCGCAGTGCTGACGAGCGCGGCAGCCAGAAGCGACCCGAGCAGGATCCGACGCTGTGGCGGTGAGCGCCACCCGCTTCCCGCGAGATCGAGGACCGCATAGACACCCGGCAGGGTCACTGCCAGTCCGGCGCCGAGGAATGCGATGCCGGCCCACTCCCGGATCCCTGCGCGACCGGTGAACTGCTCCGCGAAGGCGACCCACAGGGCCACCGTTCCCCAGACGACGAGCGCCGGCACGGGGGCGCCGGGCTGGCGGTTGCGCGAGAGCGCGGCGCGGGCCAGTGCGCAGGCCAGGCCCGCGGCCGCGCACACGCCCGCGGCCAGGGCCGCGCCGGTGAGGAGGGTGAAGCGGCCTTCCGCGAGAGTGCGAATCGCGGCGCCCAGCACCGGCGCGCACAGCAGCGGTCCCACGACCGCGCCGACCAGGGTCTCGTGCTCCAATCGTTGACGCCGCAGGACGAGTCCGAGCAGGAAGGTCGGCAGCGCGACGAGCAGCGTCGTCGCGGCGATCCGAGCCAGCACCAGCCGGGGCGGTCCCGGCTCGTCCCAAAGCAGGCCCGCTCCGGCCTCGATGACCCCGAGCAAAGACCCCGCGGCGAGCCCCGCGGTGGCCCAGTCGCCGAGCCGGGGTCGGGGCCATATCACGCGAATGGACGACCCGTTCACGGCGCGCCCTCGCCACGCGGACGGTCGCCGTCGCGGGCTGCGCCGCCCGAACGCCCGGACACCGACGGCGGCTCCTCCTCGTCGCGGAAGGAGCCGGCGTAGGGGTGTTCGGTGGGGTAGTAGGAGTAGTAGCGACGGTAGGACAGCGAATCGACGTCGTTGAAGATCACGCCTCCTACCTCTCGAATCTGGCTCAGGGATCGCAACACCGCCTCGCGGGGAGTGGTCCCGGCGCGCACGATGAACAGCACTAGGTCCGCCATGTCCTTGATCAGCCGCGTGTCGACCACGGGCAGCAGCGGCGGCGAGTCGATGAAGACGGCCCGGTAGGATCCCCGCGCCTCCCGAATGAGATCGAGGAACTTGTCGCTGCTGAGAAGCTCGAGCGGGTTGCAGCGTGCGCGTCCGGCCGGGAGCAGCGACAGGTTCGGGACCGAGGACTCGAGGGTGCTCTCCTCCAGCGAGGAGCGCCCCTCCAGCACGTCCGACAGACCGCGTTTGATCGGGACGTCGAACAGCGCGTGGCTCATCGGACGTCGCAGATCGGCGTCGATGAGGAGTGTGCTCCAGCGAAGGTCGATGGCAGCGCTCGCGGCGAGGTTCGCCGTGGTGACGGACTTGCCGTCGCCCCGCGCCGCGCTCGTCACGAGCACGACCCGACACTCGTCGCTCTCCAGCAGGCAGGGCAGAGCGCTCCGATACTGCTCGGCTGCCGTAGAGTCCGGTGCAGTGTGCACGACGAGACGAGCGGCGACGCCGCCCGTGCCGGCCGGTGTCGCGAGCATCCGCGAATCGATGCGCGGTACCGAGGCGAGAACGGGAACTCCGAGGGTTCCCACCAGTCCGCGCACCGAGCGGAACGGCGCGTTGCGAAGCTCCCCGAATCCGATCAGCAGCGCCACGAGGCCGAATCCCACCAACGCACCCACGGGCGGGAAGAGAAGGGTGTGCGTGGCTCGCCGGGCAGGAGCCACGTGCAGGACCTGGAACTCCTCGGCTTTCCGGGCTCTCAGCAGCTCGTGTCGCGTCGAGGAGCCCACGCTTTCCTCCAGCAGCTGCATGTGCACGCTGACGAGCCGCTGGTGCTCGCGCATCAGGGCCGATACCGAGATGTCGCGTGCGTCGATTCCCACCTGGCCGTGTCCAGCGAATCGCTCGTGCTCTCTCTCGAGACGAGCGATCTCCGCCCGCAGGTGCTTCACGCTGGGATGGGCGTCGGTGTAGCGCCGCTCGGCCTCGAAGAGCTCGTCCCGGAGCGCGGTGATCTTCTGGAGGCTCGAGATGATATGGGCGCGCCGGATCGCCGGCCCGGCCTGCTCGGCTTCGCGAATTCGGATCTCGTGCTCCTCTATGGCCCGACGTGACTGCTCGAGGCGTCGCTCCAGGTGTGTGGCCGCCGCGGCGAACTGACGCTCCCAATCCTCGACGTGCTCCGAGACGAAGATCCGGGCGATCTCCCCCGCCATCTGGGCGGCGACCGTCGGGTCGTGGGCCCGGTAGGTGAGCTCGGCCACCTTGGCCTTCGGGGTCGTCGGGCTTCCGACCTCGAGCTCCAGGCTGTCCCGGATCTCCGCCATGAGCTCCGCTCGGCTTCGCTCGCCCGAGGGGTCGAGTCGCTCCTCGCCGACGCGCTCGATCAGATCGGAGAGGTTGGCGTCGCTCAGCGCACGCACCCGCAGGGTGTCCATGTGCTCGCGAATTCCCGGAGGCTTGCGGATCTGGTAGCGCTCGCTCTTCAGCAGGTCCGCGCGGGCGACCAGCATCGTGGTGCTCGCCGTGTACTGGGCCGGAAGCAGCAGGAAGAGCGCCAGGCCGAAGCACAGCCCCGCGAGCGCCCCGCGGAGGAGCTGCGCCCGGTGCTGGACCAGGATACCGGCCAGGTCCTCCAGCTCGAAGGGGGAGAACTGCGACGCGCCGTGCGCTGCGGGCTCGCTCCAGGGTCCCATTCAGAGTCCGCCGGTCAGAGCGCGCGCCAGGGGGACGTGCGGAAGGCTTCCCGCCTCGCTGAGGTCGCTCAACGCATCGCGTACGCTCGAGCAGCGGACCCTCTCGAGGATCCGGCGCAGGCGCGCTTCGACGCGGCTCAGGTTGTGATAGTGGTTGATGCGGACGCGCCAGCTCACGCGCTGTCGCGGCTGATCCGGATCGATCTCCCAGGGGTGGAGGTAGAGAAGGGTCGGTCTCCCGCTGCGCACCAGGTGCTCGAAGCCCCAGCGGAACAGCGCCCCGGGAAGCAGCCGCAGGTAGGCGCCGCCGGCCAGCGGAAGGGCCAGTGGTCCGAGCCGCAGGGTCGTGGGCGGGAACTCCTGGATCGCGAGACCGTCGCCAAGATCGATGCGTAGCGGCCGCCTCTCGAAGCCGGGAAGGCCGTAGCGCGGGTGCCGAATCGGGAAGATCGAGGAGTCGTAGAGGAAGCCCTCTTCGGCGAGGATGCGCAACGCCCACAGCGACGTGCGGGTGATCGAGTAGCTGGGCGCTCGATAGCCCGTCGGCGCGGACCCGACCGCTTCCTCCAGCGCCTGCCGAGCCCTCCGCAGATCGTCGCGGAAGCGCTCGGGGCCGAGCTGGAAGAGGCGCTCGTGGGAGTGACCATGGCACGCGATCTCGTGGCCCCGGCTCGCGATCTCGCGCACCAGCGCGGGCTGACGCTCCGCGATCCATCCGAGCACGAAGAAGGTCGCGCGCGAACCGGTCTCGTCGAAGAGATCCAGGAGACGCTGTGTGGCCTCGGCTACCCGAGAGGGCAGCGCGTCCCAGCTCTCCCGATCGATCACACCTTCGAAGTTCGAGACGTGGAAGTACTCCTCGACATCGACGCTGAGCGCATTGCCGCCCATTCCTAGACACCCCTCATCAGCAGCAGGATCCTGAGGGTTTCGAGCATGACCCTGAGATCCAACGGGAGCGACCAGCGCTTCATGTAGTAGAGGTCGTAGGCGAGCTTCTTTTCCCAGCCGACGACGTCGCTCACGTAGCCGAGCTGGGTCTGGGCCCATCCGGTGATCCCGGGCCGAATCGCGGCGCGAAGGTGCAGATGCGGAAGTTCCTCCGACAGCTCTGCGATGAACTCCGGGCGCTCGGGACGCGGGCCGATGAGACTCATTTCCCCGCGCAGCACGTTCCAAAGCTGAGGCAACTCGTCCACGCGCGAGCGGCGCAGGACGCGCCCGACCCGCGTGACCCTGGCGTCTTCCGAGCACGCCCAGACCGGGCCGCTCTCGTACTCGGCCTGGTGATCCATCGTACGCAGCTTCCAGATCCAGAAGAGCCGGCCCTGCGCCCCGACCCGCTGCTGCGCGTAGAGGATCGGTCCGCCGGAATCGAGGCGGATCGCAATCGCCGCAATGAGGAGCAAGGGACTGCTGAGGAGGGACCCCAGAACGGATGCCGAGACGTCGAAGGCGCGCTTCAGCGCCAGGAACCCGCGTCCGGCCCGGCACTCCGGCGCGAGGACGAGGGAGTCGGCGTGGAGCGCCGGCAGGTAGACGCGACCGGTGAGGCGTTCGTAGAAGCGCTCACCCGTCTCGACCCATACCCCGGAGAGCTTCGCCGCGAGGAGCGTCTCGGAGGGAATCGCCCCGTCGTCGCTCGCGACCACGATGTGATCGACGCGACGATCCGCCAGCACCTTCTCCGCGTCGTGGTTCCAGCCGAGAACGGGAGCACCCGCGATCTCCGCGCCCTGCGCATCCGGATCGTTGGAGAGGAAGCCCATCAGCTCGACGCCCGGGAGATTCGACACGCGCAGGAGGGAAGCGAGCTCGCACGCGAGCTCGCCGGTGCCGAGCACGAGGACCCGATGGGCCGCCACGCGCGTCGCCAGGGCGGCCTGACAACCGATGCGTCCCGCGAAGGCGAAGGGGACGAAGAGGAAGCCGACGGCGGCCGAGGCGTCCGTGACCGGGCCGCCGGCACCGAGGGCCAGGCGGACCCCCAACAGGATGCTGGCGGAGGCGAGCAGGGCAAAGCCGGTCCTACGGAGACCATCCCGGATTCGAGACCAGGAATGGGCCCTGGCGTAGAGCAGGCTCAGGAGGAGGACCCCGCCGACGACGGATGCACCCAGCGCGAAGGAAGAGGCGGGGAGCGAAGGTTCGGCGGTCGTCCAGACGATGGATGCGGCGAGCGCCAGACCCACGAGGTCCAGCAGAAGAGCAGCAGCAGCATGGGGAGCGAACAGCGATCTGTGCATCGTCGCACCGGATTGGCAAGGGACCCCCTGAACGGGACGCGGCTCTCGAGCGCCGTCAGTCGTCTCGACTCATAGGCTAGTAGCGGCCCGGCCCACAAAGATGACGAAGAAAGTCGCATGCACGGCAACGGGCTCGTGAGCGCTCCGATGCGCTTCGAAACATCCGTCGATGCTTGAAGAGCTCGGCTGCACGCTCCTGGATGGCGACGTGCATCGCGCGGCCTGGAACGACTTCGTCGAATCCTGCGACTCGCCGGAATCCCGGAGCAGGGCGAATCTCGGTCATCGATTCGAGTGGGGGACGGTCTTCCGCGCCGCCTACGGCTGCCGCGTGCACCGTCTGGCCGCACTCCGCAACGACGCGCTCGTGGGTGTTCTGCCATTGGTTCACATGTCGAGGCTGGGAGGAAATCGCCTGGTCTCGCTCCCCTTCCTGGATCGGGCGGGCATTCTCGCGGACTCCAAGGAAGTGGCCTCAGCGCTCCAACAGGCGGCCCTGAGGCTGGCTCGTCGCGTGGGGGCAAGTGGACTCGAACTCCGATCGACCGCCCCCCGCGAGGCCGCGCCCGGCGAGCGGGCGCTGCTGGTGCTGGAGCTGCCGGATCGAATCGAATCCCTGTGGCGCGCTCTCCCCGCCAAGGTGCGCAATCAGATCCGGAAGGCCGAGAAATCGGGCTTACGGACCACGACGGGAGGAGCAGGGCAGCTGCACGAGTTTCGGGAAGTCTTTGCGCGCAACATGCGGGACCTGGGCTCGCCGGTGCACTCGGCTCGCTTCTTCCGCGAGATCCTCGACGCCTTCGGCGAGAAAGCGCGGCTGTACCTGACACGTGACGGGTCGGGGGCGACGGTCGCCGTGGCGCTGGCGCTGCACGGAGGCGGGACCATCACCGTTCCCTGGGCCTCCTCGCTGCGCCAGGCTCGCCCGATGTGTCCGAATCACGCGCTGTACTGGAAGATCCTCGAGGACGGTGTCGCCTCGGGAGCGTCGCGTCTCGACTTCGGCCGCTCCTGGCGCGACTCGGGCACCTGGCGCTTCAAGGCCCAGTGGGGCGCGGATCCTCGAGGTCTCGAGTGGATGGCCTACGACGACGGCGGCGAACGCATCTCCCCGCGATCGCTGCGGCCGAGTGAGCACTCCGTCGCAACCCGGGTCTGGGCGCGCCTGCCGCTCGGCCTGGTCAATCGACTCGGACCGATGCTCCGGCGCCACCTCGCGAACTAGTGTCCTGAGTCTGAAGTTCGCCTGCATTCGGCCGCCGCTACGGGAGCTCTCGCCGCGAAGCGGCGAGCGTACGGCCGGCTTCGCACGCTCTAGCGCGGGCCGGCTCGCACCCCGCGCCGCGCGAGGGTCTCAGGCATCCCAGCGCAGCGTCTCGTCGGGAACGAGCTCGGTGCGGGGTGCCGCGGGCGGCTCGGCCGGATCGACGAAGCTTCGGTGCCAGAGCTCCAGGCACACGAGCGCCCAGAGTCGGTTGCCGTGGCTCCAGCGTCCGCTCAGGTGCTCGGCGACGAGTGCCCTCAGCCCGTCGGGGCGAAAGTAGCCGCGCGACAGCGAGCGCCTGCCGAGCAGCGTGTCTTCGAGAAGCGGACGCAGGGGTCCGCGGAACCAGGGATCCAGGGGCACGCGGAAGCCCGCCTTGGGCCGGTTGCGCAGAGCCGGCGGAATCAGATCCGGAACCGTCGAGGTCAAGAAGGGCTTGGAACCCTTGCCCTGTCGGAGGATCGGGTACGGGACCGATGCGGCGAGCTCGACCACGTGGTGGTCGAGGAACGGGCTCCGGCACTCGAGGCCGTGCGCCATGCTCGTGATGTCCAGCTTGGCCAGCAGGTCTCCGGGCAGGTAGGTCTGCAGATCCGTGTGCATGGCCCGGGTGGGCGCGCAGCGCGCGGCACTTCGCCGCAGCGGCTCCAGGAGCTCCAGCGCCGAATCGGCGAAGCCGGCGCCGCTCGCGAGCTCGGCCGAGTAGAGCGCCCTCTTTTGCTCGGCGTGGAACTGAGCGACCCAGCCGAGGTAGCGCCGTTCGAAGGGCGCGCGAAGCAGGCGCGCACGGAACTGGAGACGCCGGAGCAGCGAGGATTCGCGGTTGGGAGTGGGCAGCTGGTCCCAGAGCGGGTTCGCGATCAGACGGCGCGCCCGATCCGGCAGCCGATCGAAGAGACTCAACCGCCGAATGGTCTCGTAGCGCGGGTAGCCCGAGAACAGCTCGTCCCCTCCGTCCCCGGTGAGCGCGACCTTGACGTGCTCGCGCGTGAAACGCGCGAGGTGCCAGGTGGCGATGGCCGAGCTGTCGGCGAAGGGTTCATCGAAATGCCAGACGAGACTCGGCAGGATGCCCGCCGACTGCGGCGGCAGCTCGAACTCGTGGTGCCGAGTCTCCAGGTGCCGCGCCGCAGCCCGCGCGAACGAGGTCTCGTCGTACTCGGGGACCGGAAATCCGATCGTGTACGTGTTCGTGGGACGGGCCAGGTGACGCTGCATCAGACCGACGATTGCAGTCGAGTCGATTCCGCCGGAGAGGAAGGCCCCGAGCGGGACGTCGCTGCGCAGGCGCAGGTGCACCGATTCGTCCAGGACCTGCTCGAGGCGGTTGCGCAGCGCCCGGGCGTCCGTCCGCGATTCCGATTCGAGATCGGGATCCCAGTAGCGCTCGATCGAGAGCTTGCCGCGTTCGTGGACCGCGAAGTGCCCCGGCGGGAGCTTGTGGATTCCCGCGAACATGGTCCGTGGATGGGGCACGTACAGGAAGCTCAGGTACAGATCCAGCGAGATGGGATCGAGCTCTCGGAGGGCTCCCGGTATCTGTAGCAACGCCTTGATCTCGCTGGCGAAGCACAGCCGGCCCCGGTCCTCCCGATACACGAGCGGCTTCTGGCCGAGCCGATCCCGCGCGAGCAGGAGTCGCTGTCGAGGTCGGTCCCAGAGTGCGAAGGCGAACATGCCGCGCAGCGCCTCGAGGCACTCCAGCCCCCGTTCCTCGTAGAGGTGGACGAGAGTCTCGGTGTCCGACGCCGTGTGAAAGCGGTGGCCCGCCGACTCGAGATCTGCGCGAAGCTCGCGGTAGTTGTAGATCTCCCCGTTGAAGACGACCCAGATGCTTCCGTCCTCGTTGCTCAGCGGCTGACGGCCGCCTTCCAGATCGATGATCGAGAGGCGTCGATGCCCCAGTGCCACGCCGGATCCATCGGGTCTCACCTCGCGGTGCGTTCCCCGATCGTCGGGGCCGCGATGGCGCAGGAGGTCGGTCATGCGGTCCAAGGTGACCGCGTCCAGGGGCGCTCCCTCAGCGGTCCAGACGGCGCCAGCCAGGCCACACATCGCCAGGTCCCTCTAGTGTCCCGTCTCAGAAGTTCGGCTGCATTCGGCCGCGGCTGCGGGCCGCTGGCTGCGTTGGTGGCCCAGCCGCTTTGCGGCTGGGCTTCCAGTCGACTGCGTCGACCGCGCTCCCTGCGGCGTAGAGCCACTATGCCTCGGTCGCGCGCCTTGCCAGCGGCCCGCAGCCGCGCCCTCGGTGCGCTCACAGATGCGCAAGTGGCCTGTCGGAATAGACGCCGAACTTCTGAGACGAGACACTAGGAGGCGCGCCCTTCGAGCGCGTCGTAGATCTCGCAGATCCGCTGCATCCGACGCTCGAAGCTGTAGGTGCGGAGGACGGTCTCCCGGGCGGCGCGGCCGAGACGCGCGCCGAGGCTCGCGTCTTCGAGGAGCCGCTCGAGGCCGCCCACCAGGGCGGGGATCGAGTCGGGCTCGGCCAGCAGGCCGTCGTGTCCATTGCGAAGCATCGGGCCGACGCCGCCGACCTTCGTCGCGAGGCAGGGGAGGGCGAACGCCATGGCCTCGAGCAGGACGTTCGGGAGTCCCTCGCGTCGGCTGCTCAGGACGAAGGCGTCCACGTCGCGATACAGCTCACCCGGATCGCCCAGGTGGCCGACGAGCGCGATGCGGTCCCCGCGACCGAGGTCGCCGATGAGGCGCTCGAGATCGGCTCGGGCGGGTCCATCGCCGGCGATCCGCAGCGAGACGTCCCACCCGCGGCGCAGCAGCTCGTCCGCGGCGCGGATCAGCAGGTCGAAGCCCTTCTCCGGGGAGAGCCGGCCGACGGCGCCCAGCCGGCATCCCGCACCCTCCGTCCCACGACGCCGCAGTGCGGGCGGATCGGCTGGCGCTTCGATGGCGTTCGGGACGAAGTGGCACCGTTCCGTAGGGGTCCCGAGCCCGAGACACTCCTCGCGCAGCGATTCCGTGACACAGATCACCCGGTCGTAGTGGGCCAGCAGGCGTCGATCCAGCCAGTGATAGAGCGGAGCGCGACCGGTCCGATCGGTCCAGCCGTGCACGGTCGTCACGAGCCGCATGGGCCAGGAGCGCCGCAGCAGCAGCCCCAGGAGGTTCGTCTTGTAGTCGTGAGCGTGCCAGATCGCGACCTTCTCGGCGCGGCAGAGCCGCGCCAGCGTTCCGAGCGGCCGCCAGTCCAGCGGACCGCGGTCCGGAACGGACACGATTGGCGCCTGGGCCCGGGCCGCTCTCCTCTCCAGCTCGACCAGTCCGGGGTCGTCTGGCGGATGCAGGTAGGCGCAGAGGGCGGAGTAGCCCCGCTCCGCCAGGCGGCGGGGAGAGCGGAGGATCGTC
>JAAUYK010150575.1_pt1 | contig 36222 bp, 28 predicted proteins | sample 7278021 | NCBI WGS metagenome assembly JAAUYK01 (sample SAMN14350223, study PRJNA611818) | marine sediment metagenome | isolation source: surface marine sediment (1.8m) | place: French Polynesia: Moorea | collected 2018-08
ACGTTCACGCTGTTGGTGCGCAGGGGCTCCGCCACGCTGCGCGGCACCGAGGGCACCGCCGCCTGGTGGAACACGACCTCGCTGCCCTCGAAGGCCCTCGCGAGCAACGACTCGTCCCGGATGTCACCGCGAAGCAGCTCGACGTCAGCTTCCACCTCGCGCAGGTTCTCCTCGCGCCCCGACGAGAGGTCGTCGAGCACGCGAACCCTCCAGCCATCGCGCACCAGGCGCTCCGCCAGGTGGCCCCCGATGAAACCGGCCCCGCCGGTCACCACCGCCCGTCGAGCGACGCCGCCCGCACTCATTCCGACTCCTTCAACCAGGCCGCGAAGCGGCGAATCCCCGCCTCGAAGGACGTCGAAGGCGCGTATCCCAGCGCGTTTCGAGCAGCCGAGATGTCGGCCCAGGTCCGCGGCACGTCGCCCGTCTGGCGGGCGTGCCACGCGATCTGCGCCCGTGTTCCGAGCTCCCGCTCGAGGGTCTTGATCACCTCGGAGACGGAGATCTGCTGCCCCGCGCCGAAGTTGAGGATCGCGAAGCCCAGGTCCCGGTCGAGCGCCCGGACCAGCCCGTCCACCAGGTCGTCGACGTAGGTGTAGTCCCGCAGGCTGGAGCCGTCGCCGAAGACCGGGACCGGCTCACCCGACAGCATGCGCTCCGCGAACTTGCGAATGGCGAGGTCGGGGCGCTGGCGCGGGCCGTAGGCGGTGAAGATGCGCGCGCAGGTGACCGAGAGGCCGTGGGCGGTGTGGAACACGTGGGCGAGGAGCTCGCCGGCGCGCTTCGTCGCGGCGTAGGGCGAGACGGGACGCTCCACCGGATCGGTCTCCCGGAACGGCCCGCCCTCGCGCTCGCCGTACACGGACGAGGAAGAGGCGAACACCACGCGCGGGACCCCGTGGCGGGCCGCGGCCGCGAGCAGCCCAGTGGTCCCGGTCACGTTGACGTCGGCGTAGAGGCCGGGCCGGTCGAGGCTGGGCCGGACCCCGGCCAGGGCGGCCAGGTGCACCACGGCGTCGAAGCGGACCGACGCGAAGGTCCGCTCCAGGGCCTCGGCGTCCCGCAGGTCGGCCTCGACCAGCCGGAAGCGCGCGCTCCGGAGGGCCGGCTCCAGGTTGCGCCGCTTCTGCAGGACCGGGTAGAAGGGATCGAAGGAATCGAGTCCCACCACCTCCCGCCCCTCCGCGAGCAGGCGCTCGCCCAGGGTGGAGCCGATGAAGCCTGCGGCGCCGGTGACCAGCACTCGCTCGGGTCGGTTCAACGAGCTCTCCCTCGACCGCGGCGCGCCCCCGTGGCGGCTTCCCAGGCTTCGAGATCGGCTTCCACCATGATCTGCATGAGTTCCTGGAAGGAGGTGCGAGAGATCCAGCCCAGCTCCTCCCGAGCCTTGGTCGGGTCCGCGAGCAGGGTGTCGACCTCGGCCGGGCGGATCAGGGCTTCGTCCACCCGGACGAAGTCCGCCGGATCGAGACCCACGTGGTCGAAGCTGTACTCGACGCACTGGCGCACCGAGTTCTGCACGCCCGTGCCGATCACGTAGTCGCGGGGCGACGCGTTCTGGAGCATGAGCCACATGGCCTCGACGTACTCGGGCGCGTAGCCCCAGTCGCGACGGGCGTCGAGGTTTCCCAGCTCGAGTTCGTCCAGGAGACCGAGCTTGATGCGGGCGACCGCCTCCGAGATCTTGCGCGTCACGAACTCGCGACCGCGGCGCGGCGACTCGTGGTTGAAGAGGACGCCGGAGACCGCGAACAGGTCGTAGCTCTCGCGGTAGTTCACCGTGATCCAGTGGCCGTAGACCTTTGCGACCGCATAGGGGCTGCGGGGGTAGTACGCCGTGGCCTCGTTCTGGGGGATCTCCCGCGCCTTGCCGTACATCTCCGAGCTGGAGGCCTGGTAGAAGCGGATCTCGGGGTCGACCAGACGCACCGCATCGAGCATGCGGGTCACGCCGAGCGCGGTGAACTCACCGGTGAGAGAAGGCTGGAGCCAGCTGGTCGGTACGAAGGACTGGGCGGCGAGGTTGTAGACCTCGTGCGCCCGCACTTCGCGGAGCAGGTTGACGAGGGAGCTCTGGTCGAGGAGGTCGGCCTGGTGGAGCGCGATGCGGTCCCTGAGGTGGTCGATCCGCTCGAAGGTCTCGGTGCTGGAGCGGCGCACCATCCCGTGGACCTCGTAGCCCTTCTCGAGGAGCAGCTCCGCGAGGTAGGAGCCGTCCTGCCCCGTCACGCCGGTGATGAGAGCCCTGCGGCCGCTCACGGCTTCTTCTCCTCGACCACGGCGTGGAGATCGCCCGGGTCTTCTCCAGGGTTCTGGCCCGGGTCGCTGGTCAGCAGGCCCAGGTTGCGCAGCAGGCGCACCGTCAGTACCGCCGTCGCGAGCAGGAACAAGGCCGCGGCATAGCCCTGGAGGCGGGTGAAGGACACCGAGATCAGGCAGAACGCCGCGGTGAGGAAGTAGAACTGGAGCACCGCGCTGCGCGTCGAGCCCTCGTGGGCGAGCAGGCGGTGGTGCATGTGGAGCCGATCGGCCGTGAAGATCGGGGAGCGGGTCCGCACGCGGCGGACGATGGAGAGCAGCGTATCGAGGATGGGAACGGCCAGCGCCAGCAGGGGAACGATGAAGGTGAGGAGCGAGACGCGCCGGTAGCCCTCCAGGGCGAGGAGGGAGAGCACGAATCCGATCAGGAGCGCGCCCGTGTCCCCCAGGAAGATGCGCGCCGGGGGGAAGTTGAAGGGCAGGAAGCCCAGCAGGGCCCCGACCAGGGCCAGGCCGAAGCACACGCCGAAGGGCTGGCCGGCCTGCCAGGCGATCACGCTGAGCGTGAGGCCGATGATCGCGCCGACGCCGGACGCCAGGCCGTCGAGTCCGTCCACGAGGTTGAGCGCGTTCGTGATGCCGACGATCCAGAGCGGCGTGGCAACCCAGATCACCCAGAGCGGCAGATCCACGACGCGCATCGAGATCGGATCGCTCAGGCGGTCGATCTGGTAGCCGTGGGTGATGGCGATGGCCGCCGCCACGAGCTGCCCTACGAGCTTGGGCCAGGCCTTCATGCCGAAGCGGTCGTCGATCACCCCCAGCGCGAGGATCACGCCCGCGCCCAGCAGCAGGCCGCGCAGCCGCTCGCTGGAGGGCGCGGCGTCGGCCCAGAGCGCACCGCAGGCGACGGCCAGCACGAAGCCCCCCGCCACGGCCAGCCCTCCCAGCAGCGGCATGTTGTCGCGGCGGCTCACGCCCCGGGCGGTCGGGCGATCCACCGCCCCCAGGGCCCGCGCCAGGCGCATCACCAGCGGCGTGAGCGCCGCCGACACCCCCGCGGCCAGGACCAGCACCATGACGACGTGGGGAGCGCTCATCGGGTCCCGACCCGTCCCCGTCTGGAAACGCCACCGGCCGGCGTCTCGGAGCGTCGCGTTCGCGCACGCAGCGAGTGATTCAGAGGCATGAGGTGACTCGCGCGGGGTGCATGGGGCCGTACCGAGGGTACCGGAATCCCTTTGCGTGGCACTCGGGGGGGCGGATCTCTCCTAGCTCGCGTAGCCGTAGCGGCCCTGATCGGCCTGCTCGCCGTTCAGGACCAGTCCCAGGACGCGCTCCCGATCCAGGATCTCGAGCACGGTCCGGACGTCCTCGTGATCCGTGACGTCGGCGCGAACCACCATCACGATCCCGTCACAGAGCTCGCTCACGGCCTTGGCATCCGGGAGGCCGAGGGCGGCCGGCGTATCGAGGATCACGCGGTCGTAGCGGTGCGCCAGCTCCTCCATCAACTCCCGCATGCGGGGCGAGCCGAGCAGCTCCGAGGGATTCAGCGGGCGGCCGCGGACGGCGAGCACCTCAAGGTTGACGCCGTCGACCTTCATGACGGCCTGATCGAGGCTGGTCTCGTCCGTCAAGACCTCCGCGAGGCCGGCCTCGGGCATGAGCCCGAGGGCCTGGTGGATCTTCGGACGCCGCATGTCGCAGTCCACCAGCAGCACCCGCCGGCCCAGGCTGAGCGCGGTGACCACCGCCAGGTTGATGGCCGCCGTCGTCTTGCCTTCCCCCGGGAGGGCACTGGCGACCGCGATCGAGCAAATCGGGCGCTGCGCCGCCAGCGCGTCGATGCGGCCGCGGAGCGCGCGGAACTGCTCCGAGACGTAGGACTCGGGCTGCACCAGGGCGATGCGGCGTTTGTTGACGTCGCTCGCCAGATTGCCCCCGGCGGCGCGGGAGCGGCCGAACCAGCGCTTCCAGAAGGGATCCCGCCGCTCTTGCAGCGCCTCGGCCTCCTGGGGCTCCCACTCGAGCGGAGCGACGGAGGAGGCCTCCCCCTGTACGCGGCGTTTGCGCTCCGCTTCGGCTCGCCTCAGAGCATCGTATACCTTGGCCATTCCGCTTCTCCCCGCGCCGGCGCTATCGGAACAGTCCCCGCAGGCTGCGCCTGCGGCGGGCACCCGACGGAGCGTCTGCCGTCGCAGCCGGTGCCGCCTCCCCGTCGAGCTGGAGGTCGCGAGCGACCTCCCGGATCACGTCCCCTCCCAGGCTCTGCGCTTCCCGGGAGTAACCGGCCAAGAGCGCGCTGTCGCACACGATGTTCAGCAGCCGGGGGACGCCCCCCGTCACCGCCATGAGCTCCCGTCGCGCAGAGCGGCCGAAGATACCCTTTCCCGTGTATCCCGCTAGACGCAGGCGCTCGTCCACGTAGCGCTCCAGCTCCACCTGGTCGAAGGGCGTGAGGTGGTGGCGCAGCACGATCCGCTGCCGGAGCTGGCGCAGCTCGTCCCGGGCCAACAGGTCGTTGAGCTCGGGCTGGCCCACCAGCATGATCTGCAACAGCTTCGAGGTCGGGGTCTCGAGGTTGGAGAGCAGTCGCACCTCCTCGAGCATCTCGGCCGAGAGGTTCTGGGCCTCGTCGATGATCAGCAGGCAGGTGCGGTTCTGCTCCAGGCGCTCGATCAGGAAGTGATTCAGCGCAAGGAGGAACTCGGCCTTCGTCCGGCAGGGCGTCTCGATGGAGAACTCGTCGAAGAGCACGCGGAAGAAGTCGAGCGGATCGAGACGCGGATTGAAGACGAACGCGGAGCAGGTGTTGGCGTCGAGCTGGGAGAGCAGTGCGTGGATGAGCGTAGTCTTGCCCGTCCCCACCTCACCCGTGAGTAGCACGAAGCCCTTGCGCGCGTTGACGCCGTAGATCAGGGTTGCCAGCCCCTCCTTGTGCGTCTCTCCCAGGAACAGGAAGGACGGATCGGGCGTCATCTCGAAGGGCGGACGGAGCAGGCCGTAGAATTCCTCGTACATCGCGCGCGCCCTAGCCTCCCTTGGGGGCCTTGTCCTCGGTCTCCTCGGCCACGCCGAAGGGAGACCCGTTCACCCACAGGTAGGTCAGCGCGCCCCCGGTCAGGGAGAAGAGCACGATGCCAGCCGTCGCGGCCGCCATCCGGAGGCGGCGCCGGCGTAGCCGCATTCGGTCCGATTCGAGAACGATACGGGGAATCGAAGCCAGAACGGGGAGCCGCAGCGCACTCTGGAGCTGTCTCGGACTGTGCACGGACGTGTCTGCCGCCTCGGCCAGGACGCCCACGCCTCCGCCCAGTGCGATCCCGAAGAAGATCCCGAGGGCGATGATCAGGATGCGATTCGGCGACGAGGGCTCCGGCGCGACGAAGGCGGCCTCGATCACGCGGAACTGCTCTCCGAGCTGCCGGCGCTCGAGCTGCGCCTGCACCGTCGCCTCCAGGCGGCGGTTGCTGAAGTCCTGGAAGCTCGCCGACAGGTGCTCGTACTGGCGCTGCAGCGCGTCGAGCTGCTCGGCGACCGCGGGCGTGGCCTCCAGCAGCTGCTGGATCTCGGTGGCGAGGTTCTCGAGCCGCGCCACCTCCTCGGCGGAAGCCTGCTTGCGCAGCGCCGCGCGCCGCGCTTCCGCGGCGGATTGCTGCTGCATGTAGGAGAACTGCGACCCCTCGTCCGCGGACTGCTGCTGGTCCTCCTCGATGCTCTTGCGCACGGCCTCGAGCTCGATTCGCGTCCGCACCACGTCCGGGTGCTTGTCCGTGAAGCCGCGCCCCTCGTACTCGGCCAGGGCCAGCTTGAGCAGCTCCAGGCGCCGCGCGGGGCTGGCGTCGTCGTTGGGCGCCGCCAGGGAGGCGGCCGAGGCCACCTGCGAGCGGTAGAAGTCCTCGTCGCTCTGCGCCAGGGCGAGGGAGCGACGCGCGACGGCGAGGTCGCCCAGCACCCGCTCGAAGCGACGCTGGTTCGCCTGGAAGTCCTCCGGCAGGCGCCCCGGGTTCGCCTCCTTCACGCGGGCGATCTCCGCCTCCACCTTCTGGATGCTCTCGGCGAGCCGTTCGAGCTCGCCCCCGATGAACTCGAGGCTCTTCTGCGAGACCGTGACGCGGTTGTCGATGTGCTCCTGGATGAAGTCGTTGGCCAGCCGCTGGGCGACGTCCCGGGCGAGCAGCGGGTCACGGTACTTGAACGAGATCGTGAACGTGTTGATCTCGAGTTCGCCGCGGCGGCCCTTCGTCGCCTGATCCATCTCCGGTATGACCGGTTCCACGCTCACGGCGCTGCGCATCAGGTCGATGACTTCCTCGCGAACGAGATAGTCGGACTCGTCCGGGTACAGGCCGAGGTCGTCGATGATCTCGGAGAGCCGGGGACGGCTCAGGATCTGGGCCGTCATGAGGTGAAGGCGCTCGTTCAGATTGCTCTCCGGGACGCCCGGCGCCACCAGTCCCGGGTCCACCGACTGGGGCTCCACCAGCACCGTCGCGTAGCTCTGGTACTCGTTGGGCAGCGCCATGGCGATCCAATACGTGGCGAGCACAACCCCGAGGGCGACGGTCGCACAGAGGCCCACCCGCCGGCGCAGGATTCCCACCGCGTCGCTGAGAAGGATTCCACCTTCGACGTTCATGAGGAATTCCGGGTCACGTTAGGCCACCTACCAGAGCTGGATCGGCTCGAACTCGTGTCTGACACCGAGAATCGCCGTGTAGTTCTCGAAGTCGGAGGTGGTGCCCGAGGTGCGGCTCTTCGAGCTCTGCTTGTCGTACGTGAAGCGAAGCGAGAGGCGGGTGCGCCGGGCGAGGCGGTGCCCGATGCGCGCGCCGATGCCCCAGCGCTGCGTATCGACCTCGTTGTCGGTGGTCCGCGAGATCCGGCCTCCGCTGTAGGCGGCCACCGGGGTGCCGAAGTCCAGCCCTCCAGCCAGCTGAGGGACCTCGACGGCTTCGGGGAGCGACTGGGTGGACTCGGCCACTGATTGGCGCTGGCTCCAATCCCCGCGCAGATTGAACTCCCAGCGCTCGAACGGCGTCCAGTCGGCGCTGAGATTCACCACGTCCAGAATCGTGGTCCCGCCGAGGCCCGAGGCCGCGCTCTGGCGGCGCACGTAGCCCGCGCGGGTCGTGAAGGTCGAAGTCCAGCGCCGCGTGAGCTCGACCTCACCCAGCAGCGCGAACGTCGTGTCGGAGGCACCTTCGGCGCGCTCAACGGTGTTGCTGCTCCCGGTCACCTGATCGAACGCTGCGGTGCCCTCGGGTACGAAAAAGTTCGGGTCCCCGCAGCGATTCTCCAAGACCACGCGATCCCCCTCGATGCTCGCGCAGTTCACGAAAGCCGATACGAACGCCCCTCCCACGACCCTTCGTGTGTCTGGAAAGAAGGTATCCACCACCGACGTCGACGTATCACCCTGTTCCGTATCGAAGAGGGACGGAACGAGGCTGACCGAGAGGGTGGTGGCGTCGTCCACGATCCATCGCCAGGACCCCCGAATCCCGTAGGTGCGGGTGTCCTGGCTCTCTCGAGGTCCCTCCTCCTCGAACGTCTGGTAGGTGAAGGTCGGTCCGCCGCCGAGCCGATGGCGCGGCGTCAGCGCGTACTGGAGCTGCGCCGACGTCCTGATGGACCAGTTCGTTGCCCGGTTCCGGCGGGTGCTGGAGTAGAACGTGTGGCGAGCGTCGACGATGGCAGAGAGCCGGGGGTCGAGCTGGTAGGAGAAGCCCAGCGAAGCGTCGTTGCGCGTGACGCGCTCGCGGTTGTTGTTGATCTCGGACGAGTCGCCCCGATCTCCCCCGTCGTTCTCGAAGCTCCGGCGCAGGAAGCGGCGGTAAGTGAAGCGTTCGGATCCGTAGACCCGGAGCCGGTCGGTCACCGAGAACGAGGCGCGGGCAGACGCGATGTGGTCGAAATCGTCGATGTCGCTCTCGGTGAACCCGCGCGAGTACGGCACCGAATACATCACCTGGTACTCGAGCTCTTCGCCGCTCTCCCGCAGGATGAGGCGCGGCACCCCGCGGAAGACGCCATCCTCCTCGCGGTTGTTCTCGGAGCGGAACACGTTGCTGTCGTACTCGACCGACCCCGCCAGGGACAGCGAGAGATCCGCCCCGGAGACCGGGAGCGCCAGGGCGAGGCTCGTGAGAATCGGCCAGGTGTGCCGCGCGAGCATGGATCGCCTCAGTCGGGCACGATGATCGTGTCTCCGGGCTGGAGCACGATGTTCGTTCCCGGGGCCTTGCCCTTGATGTAGGCGTGGTAGTCGAAGAGGTACTCGGCCTCCGAGCCGTCGCGCTGGCGCCGCACGACTCGGACGTCGCTCTTGTCCGCGAAGGTGCCGAAGCCGCCGACCAGCGCGATCGCCTCCAGGACCCGCATCTCGTTGCTGAGCGGAATCCGCGCGTTGCGCGTCACCTCGCCCACCACCGACACGTAGCGGCTGTTCATCTCGGATACGACGACGGTCACGTCTGGAGCGGCGATGTACTCCGCGAGCTCACGGGTCAGCACCTCCTTGAGCTCCTGGGGCGTCAGCCCCTCGGCCTGCACGTCGTCGAGCAGCGGGACGGAGATCTTGCCGTCCGAGCGGACCGGCACCGCGAGGCTCACGTCCGGGTTCTTCCAGACGTTGATCGCCAGGACGTCGGTGACGCCGATCACGTACTCCTCCCGGTCCATCGGGCCGGGGTCGGGCGGAGGCGTGCTCAGGGAGCGGCCGTGACAGGCGGTGAGCAGCAGCCCCGCGGCGATCAGCCACAGCGCCCTGCCGGTCCTCGCCCCCCCCCGCGCGGCCGCTCGCGACGCCGGTCGTTCCCGCCGCGCGCGCCTCGACGCAGCCTCGGTGTCAGCGCCCCTCACTGAGGCCGTTCTCCTTCATCTTGTAGAGCAGTGCCTTGTAGCTGATCTGCAGCCGCTCGGCGGCCTCCTTGCGGTTCCAACGCGTCTGCTGCAGGACGCGCTCGATCACCCGCTTCTCGGCAACTTGAGCGGCACGCCGCGAGATCGCCTTGAGATCGATCCCGTCGCCGTTGGAGAAATCGACACCCAGGGCATCCAGGTCCAGGGCGTCCCCGCCGTTGCTGGGCGCCTCCGGGGCGACGCTCCCGCGCAGCGAGATCTCCTCCAGCACCGTCTGCTCGTTTCCGAGCACCACCATGCGGCGCACCATGTTCTCGAGCTCGCGGACGTTTCCAGGCCAGTGGTACTGCAGGAAAACGTTCATCGTCTCGGGCGTGAGGTGCTTCACGTCCTTGTTGTACTGCTCGTTGTTCTTGTGGAGGAAGTGGTCCACCAGCAGCGGAATCGCGTCCCGGCGGTCCCGCAGCGGGGGCAGCTGGACGGTGACGACATTGAGGCGGTAGTAGAGGTCCTCTCGGAAGCTCCCTTCCGCGACGGCCTCTTCCAGGACCCGGTTGGTGGCGGCGATGATGCGGGTGTCCACGCGCACGTCGGACTCGCCTCCGAGCCGCGAGAACTCGCCGTCCTGGAGCACCTGGAGCAGCTTGGCCTGCAGGCCCGGGTGCATCTCGCTGATCTCGTCCAGGAAGATCGTGCCGTTGTTCGCGTACTCGAACTTGCCGAGCTTGCGGCGCTGCGCGCCGGTGAAGGCGCCCTTCTCGAAGCCGAAGAGCTCGCTCTCGAGCAGCTCCGAGGGCAGCGCCGCGCAGTTGACCTTGACGAAGGGCTGGTCGCGCCGGCCGGAGAGCTGGAAGATCGTGCGCGCGACGAGCTCCTTGCCGGTGCCGCTCTCGCCGCGCACCAGCACGGTGATGTCGGTGTCCGCGACCTGCTCGATGATGTCGCGGATCTCCTTCATCTTGGTGTTGTCGCCGCAGAGCAGCAGCAGCTCCGTCTCCGAACGGGCGCGCCCCCGCAGGCGCTCGACCTCCTGCTTGAGCGCACGCTTCTCCAGGGCCTTCTGGAAGGCCAGCTCGAGCTCCTCCACCTCGAAGGGCTTGCGCAGGAAGTCGGAGGCCCCGAGGCGCATCGCCTCGACGATGTTTCGCGCCTGGCCGTGGCCGGAGAGCATCACCACGGGGACGTCGGGCAGACGCTGCTTCAGTCGCTTGAGCGTCTCGAGCCCGTCGATGCCGGGCAGCACCACGTCGAGGGTCACGATGTCGGGCTGGGTCTCCTCGAGCGTCTCCAGGGCCTGCTCCGCATCGGCCACCGCGAAGACCCGATAGCCCTGGCGCGTGACCAGGGCCTCCATGTAGTCGCGGACCCCGGGATCGTCGTCGATCACCAGTACGCGGAACGGCTCGCTCATCGCTCTCGGCCCCCTCACCTCGGTTTGGATCGGCTCGACGTCCTGGAAGCTCGGGCCCGGCACCCCTGCCGGTCGCAGAGCGGCGAGGAGGCCGGGGGGAGGCGGACAGCTTCCCCCCACCCGAATCCAGCCACTCGTGTAAACTCCTCGGACGGCCGGGCGTAGTGTGTAAGATTGTTCCCAGTTTGGGAAGAAGTTTGACCCGAGGAACCGACCCGAAGGAACAGGTTTAGCCCTTCGGAAAACATTTGACCCGTTGGGACGACCGCTCGTTCCGAGCTGCAGGACGATGCCTTGCTGAGCTGCCGATCCACCGGGCCCCAGTGCGCCCCCCGGGGGAAAGCCCCGACCCACTCCGAGCCCGTCGAGCGTGGCCGGGACGCGGACTGCCGCTTCACCGGGAGCCGACGATGACCGAAACCGCACGGGATGAGCCGATGGACCGCGTTCCGGTGCGGCGGCGTCTAATCGGGGGCTGGCAATCCGTCGCGGGGCGGTTCGGCAGCGTCCAGACCCTGGTGATCCTGGCGTTGTTCTACGTTGTGTTGATCGGCCCCGTGACCCTGGTGACCGCGGTCTTCCGCCGCGACCTGCTGGGCAAGCGAGGGCTGTGGCGCGACGGGACGGCCTGGGGCAATGCGGACAGCGCCGCGCCGGACCTGGAGCGGGCGAAGCTGACGAGCTGACGGCGGTGGCGAAGGGAGCGATCCAGTGAAGATCCTCGGCATCTCGTGCTTCTACCACGACGCAGCCGCCGCGCTGCTGGTGGACGGTCGGCTCGTCGGAGCCGCGCACGAGGAGCGCTTTTCCCGCAAGCGGCACGATCCGGACCTGCCCGTGCACGCGTCGCGCTACTGCCTCGATCTGGCCGGGCTCGACGTGAACGAGCTCGACTACGTCGTCTTCTACGACAAGCCCTTCATCAAGCTCGAACGCATCCTCATGACCTACATCGCGACCTTCCCGCGGTCGCTGCGCTCCTTCGCCAAGTCGATGCCCATCTGGATGAAGGAGAAGCTGTGGATCCCCCACGCCATCCGGGACAGGCTGGGCTTCGAGGGCGAGGTGCTCTTCGCCGAGCACCACCAGTCCCACGCCGCCTCCGCCTTCCTCGCCTCGCCTTTCGAGGAGGCGGCGATCCTCACCTGCGACGGCGTCGGCGAGTGGGCCACCACCACGCAGGGACTGGGCAAGGGGAACACCTTCGAGCTGCTGCGCGAGATCCGCTTCCCCCACTCGCTGGGGCTGCTCTACAGCGCCTTCACCTACTACCTGGGCTTCAAGGTCAACAGCGCCGAGTACAAGGTGATGGGTGCCGCGCCCTACGGCGAGCCCCGCTACGCCGAGAAGATCCTGGACGAGCTCGTGGACCTCCGGGACGACGGCTCCTTCAAGCTGAACATGCGCTACTTCGCCTACGACTACGGTCTGACCATGACCAACCGACGCTTCGACCGGCTCTTCGAGCATCCGGTCCGGGACCCGGAATCGAAGATGGAGCAGTTCCACTGGGACATGGCGGCGAGCGTGCAGAAGGTGACGGAGGAGATCGTGCTGCGCATGGTGCAGGACCTGCACCAGCGCACCGGCCAACGGAACCTGTGCATGGCGGGCGGGGTGGCGCTCAACTGCGTGGCCAACGGACGCATCGTCCGGGAGGGTCCCTTCGAGAACCTCTGGGTGCAGCCCGCCGCGGGAGACGCCGGCGGAGCGCTGGGCGCGGCGCTCTTCGTCCACAACGCGGTCCTCGGCAATCCCCGCAGCTTCCGCATGGACCACGCCTACTGGGGCCCCGCCTTCTCGGACGAGCAGATCCGCAGCCATCTCGACCAGCGCGGCGCCGTCTACCGGACGCTGTCCCGGGACGCGATGATCGCGGAGACGGCCCGCCAGATCGACGCGGAGCAGGCCGTCGTGGGCTGGTTCCAGGGACGGCTCGAGTGGGGACCGCGGGCGCTGGGCAGCCGCAGCATCCTGGCCGACGCGCGCAACGAGGAGAACTGGAAGCGCGTCAACCTCAAGATCAAGTTCCGGGAGAGCTTCCGTCCCTTCGCGCCGGCCGTGCTGGCCGAGAAGGCGTCCGAGTGGTTCGACGTGGACCGGGAGAGCCCCTACATGCTGCTGGTGTGCCAGGTGCGCGAAGGCCGCGGCATCCCGGCGGTGACCCACGTCGACGGTTCGGCGCGACTGCAGACCGTCTCCCGCGAGTCCCATGCGGAGTTCTACGACCTGATCGCGGAGTTCGACCGGCGCACGGGGTGTCCGGTCGTGATCAACACCTCCTTCAACGTCCGGGGCGAGCCCATCGTGTGCACGCCCGAGGACGCCTACCTGTGCTTCATGCGCACCGACATGGACGTCCTCGTCCTCGGCAACCAGATCCTCCACAAGAAGGACCAGCCGCACTTCGAGGAGGACTTCGACTGGCGGGAGCGCTACGAGCTCGACTGAGGCCCGGCGCCTCGGCGATCTACGGAGAGATCGGATGGCACGTGCGAGCGGAGGGGCGAAGGGCAAGCTCAGCATCTTCGGAGAGCTCTGGTCCTTCATGAAGGTGCGGAAGAAGTGGTGGCTGGGCCCCATCATCGTCACGATGCTGCTGCTCTCGGCGCTCATCGTGCTCACGGAAGGCTCGGCGGTGGCACCTTTCATCTATGCGCTCTTCTGAGCGGCATCTTCGCAAGGGCGTTCTGGAGCGACTCGGGGTGCGCAAGCCTTGACGGCAAACGCGGACACGCCCGCGACTGCGGTGGAGCGTGCGGCGGATCCCCGCCGCATGGCCGTCGTGCAGGCATCGATCCTCACTGGTCTGTGCCTCGCCGTCTTCGGCCCGATCCTCTACTACATGGTGCTGCACTGGAAGGCCGTGGAGGACTACTCCCACGGCTTCGTGGTCGCGCCGCTGGCCCTCTACTTCGCCTGGGAGCGGAGGAAGAAGCTACGGCGGGCGCCGGTCGAGCCTTCCTGGCTGGGCGTCGTGCCACTGGCGCTGGGCAGCCTGTCGCTGATGATCGGGCGACTCGGCGTCGAGCTGATGTCGATGCGCGTGGCCTTCGTGCTCACGCTGATCGGCATCGTGCTGATGACGCTCGGGCGCGCGTGGTTCCGGATCCTCACCTTCCCGCTGCTCTTTCTGTTCCTGATGGTCCCGCTGCCCCAGTCCCTCGTGAACGTGGTCGCGTTTCCGCTCCAGCTGGTGGCGGCGGACTTCGCGGTCAATGCGCTCTACGCGTTCGGGATCCCGGCCCTGCGCGAGGGCAACATCATCCACCTGGCCCACACGCAGCTCTTCGTCGCCGAGGCGTGCAGCGGGCTCCGCTCCCTCATGGCCCTCGGGACGCTCGGCGTCGTGTTCGCCTACTTCTTCAGGAAGAGCTGGATCGAGCGCACCGTGATCGTCGCGTCCACGATTCCCATCGCGATCCTGGTGAACGCCTTCCGGGTGGCGCTGACCGGAATCCTGACCCACCACTACGGCCCCGAGGCCGCCGAGGGGACCATCCACCAGCTGGAGGGCTTCTTCACCTTCGGCCTGGCCTTTGCGCTCCTGCTCCTGGAGGCCTGGATCCTGAACCTGGTGTGGCCGGACTCGTGGCGCGGCAAGAAGCGGGCGGGGGTGACGTCGTGACCAAGTTCATCGTCGCTCTGGCCTTCGTGGGTCTCAACTTCTACGCGTACCACTTCATGGCGCGCGAGGCGGTGATCCCGGATCGCGAGAGCTTCAGCTTCTTCCCGCGCCAGCTCGGTAGCTGGCGCTGCGTGGAGCAGAGCAAGCTCGAAGACGACGTTCTGGGCAATCTGGGCGTGACCGACTACCTGCTCTGCCGTTACTTCAGGGGGCGGTCGCAGCACGTGGTCGACGTCTACGTGGGCTATCATGCGACGCAGGTGCGGGAGGAAGGCGGCGGGGCGGGCGAGAACTCGATCCACCCTCCCGCGCACTGCCTGCCGGGCTCGGGCTGGGACATCATCGACAACCAGACCCTGCCGGCCTCGATCCCGGGCCTTCCAGACCCGGACGGGCAGATCAAGCGAATGGTCATCGCCAAGGGAAAGGCGCGCCAGCTCGTGTACTACTGGTACCAGAGCCGCGGGAGGGTGATCGGGCAGGACTGGCAGAAGATCGCCTACATGGGGCTCGACCGCGCCACGATGGGGCGGACGGACGGCTCGCTGGTGCGCTTCACGACACCCATCATCCGAAACGACGAAGAGAGCGCGGACGCCGCGATCCGCGAGGTCGCGGCGGGCGTGGCCGCGAAGCTGCCCCGCTTCGTCCCGAACTGACGCGTGCTGAGCGAGCTCTACGAGCGGCTGCCGGTTCCGGCCCAGAACCTGGCCTGCACGTGGGCAGGCTGGCGGCGCAGCCGCATGCGCTTCACCCCGCACTTCCACCAGAGGCTGGCGGAGTGGGAGCGTACGATCGACGGCCCGGTCGAGCGCCTTCACGAGATCCAACGCGCCCGGCTGGACGAGCTGATCGACCACGCGCGCGCCAACGTGCCCTACTACCGCGATCTGCCCGAGCCCTCGCGGGACGAGGAGGCAAGGACCGCCGTCCACGAGACCCTGGACGCCATCCCTCCGCTCGAGAAGAGCACCTATCGCGAACAGACCGCAGCGCTCACCGCGCGCGACATCCCGCCCGGACGGCTCCTCCGCGGCAAGACCAGCGGAACCACCGGCACCGCGCTCCCGCTGCTCTACACGCCGGAAGCGCTCGCCGAGGAGTTCGCGAGCTTCTGGCGGGGACGCCGGCTCTTCGGCGCCCGGCTGGACGACCCCAACCTCACCTTCAACGGCCAGACCATCGTCCCCTTCGACCAGGTGCGTCCCCCCTTCTGGAGGACGAATCGCTGGAACCGGCAGACGCTCTTCTCCCTCTACCACATGATGCCGGAGCTGCTGCCCGCCTACGTCGAAGCCGTTCACGCGGCCCCCGCGCGCTTCGCGCAGGGCTACCCGTCCTCCCTCTACCTGATGGCGCGGGCGCTCCTCGATGCCGGCCGGCCGCTCCCGACGGGCCGGCTCGTGGCCGTCTTCACCTCGTCCGAGTCGTTGCTCGCCTTCCAGCGGGATACGATCGAGGAGGCCTTCGGCGCACCGGTGGCCGACCGCTACGGCGTGAGCGAGTTCTGCGTGTCGATGACGCAGTGCCGGGAACGCCGGCTTCACGTCGACATGGAGTTCGGGATCGTCGAGCTCGAGGTGCAGGAGCGGACGGAGGAGTGGGAGCGCGGAGACCTGATAGTCACCGGATTCGCCAACCGGGCCACTCCGTTGATCCGCTACCGCATCGGGGACGTGGGGACGCGTTCGCTTCGGCCCTGCCCCTGCGGCCGACCGGGGGAGGTGTTCCTGGACGTGGATGGACGCATCGAGGACTACGTGATGACGCCCGACGGCCGCCTCGTCGGCCGCCTCGACCACATCTTCAAGGAGCAGCTCGACGTGGCCGAAGCCCAGGTGCTCCAGGAGACGAAGGAGGCCCTGGAGGTGCGGGTGGTCCGGCGCGCGTCCTACGGAGACGCGAGCGAGCGAGCGCTCCTCGGGGAGTTCCGCTCGCGCCTGGGCGACGACATCGGGATCCGGCTGACCTACGTGGACGCGATCCCCCGCGAGCCGAACGGCAAGTTCCGCGCCGTGAAGTCCAAGGCAGGAAGGGTGGCACCGTGATCCGCGTCGGGCTCTCGAGGACCCAGCCGAGCTACGCGGGCCTCGCCGCTCCCTACGGACCGGGCAAGCCCTATCCGGAGCTGGTCCCGCTGCTCGGGGAGCACGTCGCCGAGGGCGGCCCCAACCACGTCTACGCGGCCGTTCGCGCCGCGCTGCGCGGGCTCGGACTCGACGCGGAGCGCTTCGGGACGGAGCAGTGGAACCCGCTGGGCGCCCTGGTCGCTCGGGGCAGGCGGATCGTGCTCAAGCCCAACTTCATCCGCCACTGGAACCCGATCGAGGAGGCGAGCGTGGAGTCCGTCATCACCCACGGCGCGGTGGTGAGGGCGATAGCCGACTACGCGTTCCTGGCCGCGGGGGCGGAGGGCTCCGTGGCCATCGCCGAGGCGCCCCAGCACGACTGCGACTTCGACCAGATCCGCGCCATCGTCGGTCTGGATCGGCTCGTGGCCCACTACGACGAGAGCCTCGGGCGCGAGCTGGAGGTGATCGACCTGCGTCGCGAGGCCGTCACCTACCGGGACGCCGTGATCGTCGACCGCCGCGCGCTGCCCGGCGATCCGCTCGGCTACCGCCTGGTGGATCTCGGTCTTCGGAGCTGCTTCGAGGGCTCGGGGCTCGACCCGCAGCGCTTCCGGGGAGCCGACTACGACCCCGGGCCCACCACGGAGCACCACAGCGGCGGGCGCAACGAGTACCTGCTCTCGGAGACCGTCCTCTCCGCCGACCTGGTGGTGAACCTCCCGAAGCTCAAGACGCACAAGAAGACCGGCGTCACCCTGGCGCTGAAGAACCTGGTGGGAATCAACGGCGACAAGAACCTGCTCCCCCATCACTGCGTCGGCTCCGTGAGCGAAGGGGGAGACGAGTTCCCCGGCGCCGGCTGGCTCGACCGCGCCCGCAGCGCGGCGACGGAGGTCGCGAGGGCGATGCTGAAGCGCGGCCTGGGCACCGGCCTGGTCCGCGCGGTGCGGCGCGTGGAGAGCGCCACCCGGGGCGAGGACTTCATCCGCAGCGGGAACTGGTACGGCAACCGGACCACCTGGCGGATGTGCCTGGACCTGAACCGCTGCCTCTACTACAGCGACGCGTCGGGCCTGCACCTCGACGCTCCGCAGCCCGTGCGGACGGTGCTCACGGTGATCGACGGCATCGTGGCGGGGGAGGGAGAGGGGCCGCTGGCGCCCCGGGACGTGCCCCTCGGCGCGATGATCGCCTCGACGGATCCGGTGGCCCTCGACCTGGTCGCGGTGCGGCTGATGGGCTTCGACGAGCGCCGTCTCCCCAAGCTGAGCGAGCCCATGCGCCACGAGGATCTGCGCATCACCGAGGTTCGCGACCCGGCCGACGTCGCCGTCTTCGACGTGGACCCCGACGACTTCGAAGAGGCCGAGCGTCGCCTGGAGAACCTGCGGCCGGACCGCGCCTTCACCCCCCATCCGGGCTGGCGAGGCCACATCGAGTGCGGCCCGCGGTGACCTCGACATACCGGCCCATCGACGTGGCGCAGTAGCCTGGTATGGCGATGGCCGCGACCCGCCTCTGGCGACTCGAGGGCGTCATCAAGCACTACGCCTGGGGGTCGCGCACAGCGATTCCCGAGCTGTGCGGCATGCCGCCCGACGGTAAACCCCAGGCGGAGCTCTGGCTCGGTGCACACCCGAACGCTCCATCGCGGGTGCTGGGTGACGGCGACAGCATCACGCTCGACGAGTGGATCGCGCGCGAGCCCGAGGCGGTGCTCGGATGCCGCGTGCTCGAGCAGTTCGGACCGACCTTGCCATTTCTCCTGAAGGTCCTCGCGGCCGCACACCCCCTCTCGATCCAGGCACACCCGAGCGCTGCACAGGCGCGGGCAGGCTTTGCACGGGAAGAATCGGCCGGAGTACCGCGAGACGCTCCCAATCGCTGCTACCGTGATCCTCGACCGAAGCCCGAGCTCGTTTGCGCGCTATCGCCGTTTCATGCGTTGAACCGCTTTCGCGAGCCATCGGAGATCGAAGCACGGGTCACAGCGCTCGGGGTTCCGGACCTCACCGCACTGATCACCCCTCTCAGGGACTCCCCGAACCGCGACGGCCTTGCTGCGTTCTTCAGCAACTGGATGACGCTCCCGCACACCACGCGGGCCAGGCTGACCGCGGCCGCAGCCCACGAAGCAGAGGGTAGCCCCGACGGCGACCCGGCCCACGCACAGGTCGTACGCTTGGCACGAGCGTACCCCGGCGATTCGGGAGTTCTCGCGCCCCTCTTCCTCAACATGCTTGAGCTCGCACCGGACGAGGCAATGTACCTCCCGACCGGCGAGCTCCACAGCTATCTGGGTGGGACCGCAATAGAGCTCATGGCGAACTCGGACAACGTGCTTCGGGGAGGTCTCACCAGCAAGCACGTCTGTGTAACTGAGTTGATCTCGGCGCTCAGCTTCGAGTTCGGCCCGGTCGATCGCGTACGGCCGCAGCGTGCCGAGTCGGCGGAGCTGCAGTACAAGACACCGGCAGCAGAATTCGAGCTGTCCATGCTCAGGCTCGACTCTGTCCGAAGCTGGGAATCCTGCGAAGAGCGCGGCATCGAGATACTGCTGTGTACCGCAGGACACGTGCAGATCGTAAACGAGCGAGGCCACCGGTTCGAGTTGCCCAGAGGCTCGAGCATGGTTGCTCCGGCAGCAGCGGGTCAATACACCGCTACGGGTCACGGAACCGTGCACCGCGCCTCGGTCGCACCTGCCGGCGTCGGGTAGGCTACCCCAGGACTTCTGAATCTACGGAGCATCCCCACCGTGTCCAAGCACAGCCCCGCCGCAATCCCTGAACACACTCGGCAGCGCACACGGCTCAGGTCCCCGTGACCTCAGATCTCGCGGAATCGCCTGCAGGCTTGGACGACGGTGGTCCCGACTCATCGGAGGATCATCTTGCCTCCGCGCCACTGCTTCGCGTTCTTCGTGTAGCCGTCGACAGAGCCGTTCGGGTTCTCGATCGGGCACGTGATCGGGGACTTTGCCCCGCTCATGTACCTCGCAACGCTGTACGAAAGCGAGTCCACCGAACGCGTCCCGGTTGGTCTTCCACAGCGCCTTCGAACCATCGATGACGAGCACCAGCGTCCGTTCGGTCCGAGGCCCGGCTCGACCGGGGCTCGCGAGCGCCATGACAGAGGAAGGGCCCTCAGCGGGATCGGCGCTGCGAGGCGCCCCAAACCGAGCATCAAACCGAGCATCAAACCCCGAGCATCAAACCCCGAGCATCAAACCCCGAGCATCAAACCCCGAGCATCAAACCCGCAAGAGGACGTTGCCGATGCAAGATAGCACCATGCAGCCCCGGCGCCCCCACCGGGTTGCGTTCGTCACCAACATCCTGCCGCCGTATCGCGTCGCAACGTGGAGCGCTCTCGCCAGGCGGGTTGAGAAGCTGCGGGTCTACGCATGCGCGGCGTCCGAGCCCAATCGCGTGTGGCGAATCGAGGATCTCAGCTCGGCGCCGTTCGAAACCCACATCCTTCCCGGCCGACACGCCTTCATTCCCTTTCTCGAGCTGGCCATTCATTGGAATCCCTCTCTCGTGCGCGAGCTTGAAGACTTCAAACCGACGCACGTCGTCGTCTCTGGATATGACGTACCGAGCTACTGGCTGGCGATGTGGTACGCGCGCAGACACGGCGTGGCACTGACTCTGTTCTGGGAGAGCCACGAGCGCAGCGCCCGTGCACGCGGCCGCCTTGCCAATGCAATCCGCAGGTTCTTCTGCCGCCAGGCCGGATCCTGCGTGACACCCGGCTCGCTAGCCGCGAGGCAGGTCACCAGGCTGGGCGTCCCTGCGGAGCGCGTAGTAGTCGGCACGAACGCCATCGATACCCATGCCTTTTCGTCTGCCGTCGACGCCGCGCATTCTTCAGCACGGCGCCGACCGGATGACACAGTGCGCTTTCTCTACCTGGGCCAGTTCATCGAAAGGAAAGGCATTCGCAGCCTGATCGAGGCCTTTGCGCGCCTCGAAGATCTCCCCGTCGAGCTGAGAATCGTGGGCTACGGCCCTTTGGAGGAAGAGCTGAGAAGCATGGTTGGAGAGTTGCAGGAAGACCGCATACACTTTGAAGGCGCATCGCACGACGCAGCCGAAACGGCACGTTTCTGCGCCAGCGCAGATATCCTGGTCGTGCCGTCGCTCCAGGAGGTCTGGGGCTTGGTAGTGAACGAGGGATTGGCAGCAGGACTCTACGTGATCGCGGCAACCGCGGTCGCGTCTGCAGAAGATCTGATCGTTCGCGCCCCCGAGTGCGTGGGGGCTACGTTTGAAGCGGGAAACGTGGAGGGTCTAGAGAAGGCCTTGCGGGATGGAGTCGAAGCGGCTTCGCATCTCGATCGCGAGCGAATCGCGGCGTGGGGTCGATCACACACGCCGGAGCGATTTGCGGATTCGATAGCAAGCAGTCTCGATTTGGCATCTGGTATCGATTTGGCGTCTGGTATCGATTTGGCGTCTGGTTGAACGCCGTGGATCGTCTGGAACAGCGAATATCCCTGTTCATCGGCACGGCGCGATCGCTCACTCGTCCGCTCCAACTTCCCGCACTGACCCCGCAGCCTCGAAAGCGACTGATCGCACGGTGTAGGCCGGCGCTTCCAGCACGAGTCCCTTTCGGTCAGCGGTCCGCTCGGCAGCGCTGACGCGTTTGCCACTCACCTCGTAGATCACCGGGTCGAGGTGAGCCAGGGACCACGGCATCTCCGCGACCAGCCGACCTGCTGCTCCTCCCATGTTGACGAACACGACGCGGTCCTCTCCAGCTGGGGACCGATACCAAACTGCTTCGATCGCTGGTCGCTCGAAGCGTACAGGTTCGCATGCCGTCCTGGCTTCGCACCACGACTCACTGAACAGAGAGGTGGAGCCGGCGCCACGGATCGGCCGGAGCGGAGCAATGAACTCTCCGTACACGAGCCAGTCACGTAGCCGCCGTCTGGCATTCAGGAGCTGATTTGCCAGATCCCGCCTGAACCGGCCTTCGGCCTTTCTGAGCCTCAGATTCGTCAGGCCGGGCTGAAGCCCCCAGACCGTCGCGAGTCCGCTCTTGATACTGAATGCGGCGCGATCGTCCTCGGGGCTGGCCCCCATACCCCCGAGGAGCGTCCGGTCGTGATAGACGGCCATGAACAGCGGGGCAATCGACACGGGGGTCTTCAGATAGTGCAGACCCACGTCGGCTGTGCCAATCATCTGTTCCAGAGCACCCTCGACAGCGACGATCGCGCCACGCGGCCGCGCAGAAGCCAAGAGGGTTCGCTCCTTGCGTGTCACCCATGAACCACGCCCCGGGGGGTGGCGCCCCGTATCCCACGAGCCCGGCTGCACGTTTCCGATCACGTCGAAGTAGATCCCTCGAGCGCCCAGACCCGAGAAGACGCGGCGCGCCGCCTCCCCAACAGCTTGCCGCCAGCCTGGATGCGAAGGATCCATGCGCACGAGACATGCACCGCTCTCGGCCTTGCGCACCGGACGCTTCCCGCCAGGAAGCACGACGGCGCCATCCCAGAGCTCTGGGTAGTGACTGAAGCTCTTGTCGCAACCAGGAGGAGCATCTGGTGCAGACGATTGGTCCGTGAGCCCTGCGTTGATGTACGGGAGTATCCAGGCGCCTTCCTGCTGAACCTTGGCGATCGCCTCTCGCGTACCTGGTTTCGGATCGAAAGCGGGAAACCCGCGGTTCATGCCGGCGGTAGTCCAGCTATACCAAGCATGTGCGGTTCCCCCGAGAATCTGGCGATGTGCCCTGGTCGATCGGGCCGCAAGCCTCTCGACGCTGTCCTCGACACCGATTGAATGATTGAACCACCACACGCCTTCTCGGAAATCGGCGGGCGGATGGGACCGCTGATAGAGTGGATCCGTACGGCCCCACGGTGTCTCGGAAGTCACCCAGCGGCGGTAGTGGTAGGTCAACGTTGGCCAGCCGCGATCTGCGCATACCGGGGCGATCACCGTCCACCAATCCATATCCACGGCGTTCGCTGCCGAGCCAGAGTATTCGGGGTATAACTCGAACCATGACTCCCCCGGCGCAGCTGGCCCGGCTGCCTTCACCCGCTTCAGGCGACCCCTGGCGTCGTGGGCTCCCACGTAGAGGCCGTGATTCCCCTCGAGATAGCCGAACCACGGCATCGGCTGGAAGTGGCGTGGGTAGTACTCGGTAGCGCCCCGGCAATCGTCGCAGATCAGCCCGAGATTGAATCGTGGCAGAACGAGCTTGACCCCCCCCCTGATCCCGCGCGCCGTGCCGGACAACACGGGAAACCGGACGTGCACGATGCCCTCTTCTGGATCCCTGCCAAGGTCGCGCGCACTGATCCGCGCATGGAGCGTCCCGTTGCGGAACTGGTAGTGCGTCTGCACGTCCGTACCGTCGACGTCCCTCCAATGCATCGACAGACCGACATGCCCGTCTACGGTCTCCGTGGACCAACCTGCTCGCACCTGCCTCGGGCGAACGAGCTTCCCGCCGGGATCGCAGTCTGAGGGGTTCGTACCCCTTCCGCCGCGACAGATTTCGAATGCAGCCGCTAGTGAGTCCTCTGACGGCCGGAGGAGATCGGCGGCGAACCGGCGGTCGAGGAGCCCGACGAGCCCTCCGCCACGCTCTGGAGTCGCAAACAGAGCCAAGAGACGGCCCTCGGTCAGCAGCAGCCACTTTCCGTCGCTGCTCCTTCGGACCTCCGTAGCGGGCCCGGCTGGCGGAACGACGTCGGGCCACGAAGGCAACCCTTGCCTTCGGCGATCCTTCTGCCACTGTTCGACGTCACCAGACGGGGACAGCATGCAAGCATCGGGCGCCATGGGGTGCCCGTCCGCGCTCGCTATCATCGGGTAGCTGGCGCATGCGACGATCACGATGGCGCGCCAGAACGCGCAAGGGCTCCGCAGGCAAAGGTATGTCCGGCAGACTCCCCATAGATGCATGTCGGAGAGAAGCTAGCTCATGACTGGCTCGATTCACCGCAAGCTCGCCAGCACCTCGATCCGACCGGTGGTCGTAGCCAGCCACCAGCGCTCCGGCACCCACCTGCTCCTCGATCTCCTGAGGCGCCAATTTCGCGAATGCGACGCGTGGAAGCTACCAGGTGAGAAGCTCAGCAGGCTCTACGTGACGCTCGAGGCGATCGAGAACCCTGCCGTCGAGTCGCCGCTGACGCCCAAGCAGGTGCTCCGGATCCTGGAACGCTGCGAGCGTCCGCTCATCAAGACACACATGGTCTTGCCCCGGCTGTTCGCGGGCAAGCGCGAAGCAGGCGGCAACCTAGACGAGGCTTGGATAGCCTGGCTGGAGCGACAGGCTCAGATTCTCTACGTGCATCGGGATGTCCGCGAAGTGATGTGTTCGCTTCTTCTGTTCTGGATCGGCCACGCTCCCGCTACACGATCGAGTACGTCGCTTTCGGAGTTCATCCGCCAGCTGGATGGATCTGGTCGCAATCGCGTGTCTGCCTGGTCAGACCACGTCCGCGCCCACCTCGACGACCCCCGCGTTCAGTCCATCGCCTTTCGCGACGTGCTCGAGGACACCGCTGATACGGTGACAGACCTCGGCGAGTTCATCCACTGCAAGCCCCGCTACCGAATGCCCTTGCTGCCCACACGCACGCGGGGAATATGGCGCTCGCGGCTGGCTCGAATCGTCTCGTGGCGGCCAGTCGCCACGACCGTCCTCGGCCGCCCGCCAGGCGTAAGCCTCCCGCGCTGGCGGGATGCCCTGACACGAGACGATCGCATCTTCGTCCACGAGCACGCAGGCGACGTATTGACAAGGCTGGGTTACGAGTCTTCCGATTCCTGGATTCACGCTGAGTAGTCGAGTCCATGCTACCGAAGTTCATCGTGATTGGGGCAATGAAGGCCGGAACAACCAGCCTATTCCACTACCTCTCGGAGCATCCTCAGATCTTCGTTCACCCGCAGAAGGAGCTCGCCTACTTCGTGGCACCCGAGCAGCGCAGGCGGGTTGGAAGCTACGAGGACTTCTTCGAGTCTGCTCCCCCTCATGCGTTCCCTGGCGACATATCGACTCAGTACACGAAGTTCCCTCAGTTCCCACACGTTCCCGGTCGCATCCGGCAGAAGGTGCCCGATGCCCGCCTCATCTACATCGTTCGGGACCCGATCGCCCGGACGATCTCGCACTACCATCACAACCTTCTGCAGGGCCTCGAGAGCGCCCCCATCGAAGCGGCATTGCGCGCTGACTCTCGCTACCTGGAGTTCAGCCGATATCGCATGCAGCTTTCCTTCTACGAACAGCACTTTCCTCGCGAACAGATCCTGGTCGTCGTACTCGAAGAGCTGCACGCCCAACCCGTTGCGACCATCTCCGCCGTGTTTCGCCACATCGGCTGCGATCCATCGTTCGTACCCGCAAACCTTCACAAGAAGTCGAACGTCTCCCGAGAACAGGTGCGGACGACGGCAGCGATCAGGGCAATCCAGGACTGGCCTCTCTATCGCACCGTGCAGTACCGGATTCCTGCGCGCTTGAAGCGCCAGGTAGTCAGGTGGCTCGGAGGTGCACCGCCCGCCCTTCCCGCCCCCACCCCCGCAACGCGTGCGTGGATTCGAGATCAACACGCCCACGACGCGGCGTCTCTGGCAGAATGGCTCGAGAGGCCCGAACCGATCTGGGATCTGAATGAAGGCTAGAGATCGCCTCCTCTTCCTGGTCGGCCCGCTCCCACCTCCCCTCAACGGCGAGTCAATTGCCTTCTCTCTCATCGTCGAGGCGCTCGGTAACGAAGGCGTGCCGATCCGGGTCTTCGACATCAGCTCGCGAGACGCCGGCCCTGGCTCGGCCAGCAACTCCACCAGGGCTCTCGACTACGCTGCGCTCGTGCCCCGCTACTTCTCCTCGCTGCTCACAGATCGCCCTCGGACCGTGTATGTGACGCTATCCCAGTCCAGACGGGGATTTCTTCGCGACGCGGCATTCCTATGGCTCGCAGCGCTAGCCGGTGCACAGGTGGTCGCACACCTCCACGGTGGGAATTACGACTGCTTCTACAGAGGGCAGCCTGCCCTCTTGCGCTTCTGCATCCGGGCCACACTCAGGCGCGTGACGACGATCATCGTACTCGGCGACCGACTCCGCTCGATGTTCGACTTCGACAGAGCCCTGAGCCACCGGATTCGCGTCGTCCCCAACGGCGTTGCGCCAGCTCGCAGCCCCGCAGAGCCGAAGGCGCTCGCGCAAGAGAGCGGCCCGCTTCGACTGCTCTTCCTGTCGAATCTGATCGAGTCCAAGGGGTATTTCGAACTACTCGAGGCTCTGCGCATACTGGTCTGCGACTACGGAGTCGATGCGTATTGCGACTTCTGCGGAGCCTTCCTTCCGAATCCCAGCGACGACGTTCGCGTCCGCGATGCACGACAAGCCCGCCACCTCTTCGACGAGCTCGTTCGCGAGTACGGCCTGGAAGGTCGCGCAAGGTACCGCGGCGTCGTAGACAGCGAGGCGAAGGCAGCGGCGCTCCACGAAGCGCACGTGGTCGTTCTGCCTACTCGCTACGACGCAGAAGGGCAACCGATCTCCATCATCGAAGCGATGTCCTACGCCTGCCCCGTGGTCTCCACGTACTATCGAGCAATTCCTGACCTTGTCGAAGACGGATCGACCGGGTACCTGCTCCGCGCCGATATCGGCGACCTGCCGCGCGCCATCGCCGATGCCATCTGCGCCATCACCGCAACGCCCGAAAGTCTTTCCGAAATGAGCAGAGCAGCGCTGCAGCGCTATCACAGCCTCTTCAGTGTAACGAAGCACGTGGAACGAATGCGGACCATTCTGCTGCAATAGACCTGGTGTGGCCCGTCCCGGTGCTCTGCTCGGGCCCCCGGGCGCCTCTTGGCGCCGATTCTCGTCGGCCTGCTACGTTGAACCCCCGCTTCCCCGTCTCGCCGAACCGCTTTCCCCCCAGGAACGCACGATCTACACGAGAGACCCTCTGCACGACAGGACGCCAGATCATGAATCTGACCGGCATTTCACGAGACACGTTCCTCGGCAAGCTCCTCCGGCTTCCGCTACAGCTCATCCCGCCGCAAACGGTCCTTCCGATCATGCAGGGGCGCCTCAGGGGCAAGAAGTGGATCACCGGCGCTGGCGATCACGGCTGCTGGATCGGAAGCTACGAATACTCGAAACGCATCGAGTTCGAGCGCGCGATTCCGCGCGGAGCCGTCGTCTTCGACGTCGGTGCGCATTCGGGCTTCTACACGCTCCTCGCTTCCGTGCTCGTGGGCCCGGGCGGACGCGTGTTTGCGTTCGAACCCCTCCCTCGGAACCAGACCTTTCTACTCGAACACATACGATTGAATCATGTCCAGAATGTGACCGTGTTCAAGGTCGCGGTATCGGATCGGTCGGGAACGGCGACTTTTCAGGAAGGCCAGACCAGCGCGATGGGACGGCTGACGGAATCAGGGGGAGGCGGCCTCCTGGTCGACACCGTGGTTCTCGACGAGCTCCTCTCCAGCGGCCAGCTTCCCGGCCCGGATTGCATCAAAATGGACATCGAAGGTGGCGAGGCCGCCGCGCTGGCTGGCTCTCGGGAAGTTCTTCGGAGATTCTGCCCCACAGTGTTCCTGGCGACCCATGGACGCACAGTTCACGTCGCGTGTCGGGGCTTACTCGAGGACCTGGGATACTCGCTCCGCCCACTCGACGGTAGCAATCTCGACGAGTGCACCGAGCTACTCGCGTTGCATCCTGATCGCGCCTAGGCGAGGTCAATACCATTCAACCAGCGAGCGGCCGAGAATCTCCTCCAGCCTGCGAACGTCGTCTCGATACACCTCGCGCAGCGCATACAAGACCCTCTCTTCGCCCTGTGGCGTCGTTCTGTGCCTTCGCGTGTTCAAACGCTCCAGAAACAACCTTGCGCTCAGCCGGAGCTTGTATGGAATCAACGAAATGGCGAGTCGCTTCGCGCCGGACTTACTGGACAGTAGCCTCTTCAACATGGCGCTCCGTGCCTCTCCAGAAGCGTTGAGGCGCAGATTCGCATCGACACTCCATTCTGGATCGACGCCTAGAAACGCGAATACGTCTCTCATGAAGCGAGCAGGATCTCGCGCCAGGTCGTCGTGAAGAACGAGCAACATCCGCGATCTCTCGAACCGCCTGAGCCAAGGCTCGAGCTGTTCGGCGTAGAAGCCAGGCCCAAGGAGTTGGAGGTCACAGTGCCGTGCGCCGCCACGCAGGGCATCCACCTCGATCTGGATCGCTTCCCCGAAGCTCTGCAGGTGGCTGCTAGAGCGCTTTCGGCGATACAGATAGTGCGAGAAGGCGCGCTGGACCGGGTTGCGAAAGATGGCGATCAGTCGAAGCTCATCGATACGAAGGCTCTGTTCCAGGCGTGGAATGACCTTTGGCCCGAACCGAAGATATGCGGGTGTCGCTTCACCGCGAGCTGGATAGCGCCCACACCTTCGAAAGAACGTGTCCAGATAGTATTCGACACCCTTGCCGTATTGGGCGTCGTCGTGGAAGAACCGGGTCTCCTTGACCCCAGGCAGGTAGACGTCAGGATGGCCCGCGAGATGCGCAGCGAGAGTCGTTGTACCCGCCTTGGGCGCCCCGATGATCAGGAAGTTCGGGCGCCGCTCATCTCCATTAGATCGTGACTGCATGGCGGGGTTTCTACCACAAGAGATCTCGGTCAACCCGGCCGCGACCCATCCGAAACCTCCAGGTGCCGAGGAAACGGGGAATCCTCATACCAGGCAAGCCCCAGCCTGTGCGCCCAACGCAGAATCCGCCGTATGTCGTCTCCACTCAATTTCTCCCGCCACGCGCCCAGCCTTTCGACCGAAGGGCGGTGAAGGCTCTTGGAGCGGGCCATACGGCTCGGCTTCTCGAGCTCTGAGAGGGGCAGCGAATCAGAATCGAATCCAAACCACGCGCAGACCTCCGCCAAGCAGGACTTCGGATCCAAGCAGGCTTCTTCGTAGAACACAAGATGGTGACTACGCTCCCCGAGCTCCTTCGTCGCGACGAGATTCTCCACTGCCCACCATACCGCATGAGCACCGAGAAGGTCCGACTCCCGCTCGATCTCCCCGACATACGGCAGGAGATGATCCTGGACCAGCTCTTCCTGTGACAGGATGTCCTGGACATTGGCGTGCCACGGGATCGACAGTCGCGAGGCCACAACCGCGCATGGATGCCGCACGACGTACGCGATCCTCGGATGGAACTCGTCGTGCATGTACCCCAGCATCAGATTCGCACGAATCACTTTGACCAGGAGCTGACTCGGAAAGAACGATGTGCGCCTGTAATCCGTCCAGTAGTTTCTTACTCTACCCTCGAGAACCCTTCGCAAGAGGTCTCGCCATTCCGGCGCCGCACTGCCCGCCCGCACGTACATCGAACGGATGTGCGGATGCAGACTCTCGTCCCAACCCGTGATTCGGCGCACTTCCTCGACCGCAACCGGATGAAGCGGCTCGAAGATCTGCTGCACACCTGAGCAGCGCGAGAGCACATCCGCAAGCCAGGTGGTCCCACTCCGCCCAGACCCGGCGAGCACCGCCGCACTCGACGGCTGCGGCGAGCCGCGAACGACCCGCTGCATGCGCTCTCCGGCCAATCGCGTCTCGACGATCGCCGACCTGATTGGATCATCGATACCGAGCGCAATCGCCATCGACCGCAATGCCGCACGCACTTCAGACGCCGCCACCACGAACCCGCCGGCGTCGCACTAGCGATGCGCTCGCAATGATCGGAAGGGAAGCCACGAACCAACCGGAAGCGTACGCAATAGCGGACATCAAGTTGCCCCGCGTCAACAGCAGCATCATGCCCAGCTGAAAGGGGTAGAAGATGTCGATAGCCCGGACGATCCTGAAATCCCTTCTCGACCAATACACCGCATCTAGATGTGCAAGCAACAAGCCGAAAATCGCTCCGTACAAGGGAACCGCGATGAACCCAAAGTCGATCAGCGGCTCGGCGACTATCGGAGCAGAGATCACGGTGAAGTCGAATCCGAAGTCTTCGGTGATCTGACTGCCTGTCGCGATGGCCTTGTCGGGCCACATGCTTCTTGGAACCCAGAAGAGGAATGCACTCATCGTCTGCTTGCCCCACGTATGACCGAACTGCTCGATCCAGCGCACCGCGAGGTTCAGCATGCCGTATGCGCCCACGTCGCCGCTAGTCGCCAGATAGAGCATGGGTGAGGGGAGATGCTGAATCTGGAGCTCTTCCACGAGCTCGCTGGCGGTGAAGGCATGCCGCGCCGCCCCGAGAGATGGAAGGATGGAAAGGCCCACCAGCGAGCCCCCAAGAAGCGCCACGGCGGTGTCTCGATTCCGCAGAAGATGGGGGGCGAGAAAGGCGATCAGCACCGCGACCAACCAGTACCGACCGGACGCATTCGGATTGGCGAAGAACGGAACGCCGATCAGGACGAGCCCGGTCAGAAACGTTGCACCGGGGGCCCGAAGCGCTCCCAGCTTGCGCACGAGCAGCAACCCGGCAGCGAGACCTACAATCGGAACTGCACGAACGAAGACCTTGTTCACCAGGACGAGAGAGCTGGCACCCAGGTCGGAGAACGCCTCGCTTGCACCCTTCCGCGTCACGACACCCGCAAGCCCCTGAGACCACAGGTACGCGAAGACGGGAATCGCGAGCAGGAGGCCTACCCATATGCGCGACGAAGAAACTTCCGCAGACAACCGGCTGTTGCCCGCCCGATCAGGGAACGTGCGGTGGACGAAGGTCACGATGGCGTAAGCGAAAAGATAGCCCGTGAGCCACAGCAGCACCGAAATGTTGGCCGCCAGGACGTGAGCCTCGATCGGGCGCGCGTATCGCTGCAACGGAAACGCGCCAATTGCCACCTGATACATCGGCGCAGCTGCAAGAAGCACGTACACCGCAATCAGATGCATCAGATGAAGGGAATAGGGCCGCTGGCGAACCTCAAGAAAGAGCGCTGCCCACAAAACTACCAGTACGGGCATGAACCAGAGGATTGCGTGCGGGTTGAACCGAGCTCCGGTTTCGGTGCGGAGCATGTAAACGCCGCTCAAGGTGATGATCGCGAGCAACGTGATGGACGAGAACGCCAGCAGAGACTTGGTGAAGCTGGCTTTCCGGTGTCTCGTGACGGACTGTTCATGCGCTTCGCGAGCGTATCGCTGGAGAGAGGTGCTCATGCCTCTCCGCCTCCCCTAGAGGGGATGGGCCATGAGAAGATATCGCGGTGCGTATGCCGACGCAGGCTGTTCACAGTCGAGAGCGTAGTCGGGAGCTTCATCAACGCGAAGTGACCGACTACAGCCACTCCAATCCCGACCACGACCAGAGACGCGCCCGCTCCCGCAACCCCCGGCAGAGGCCGCCAGCTGCTCAGCGCAGCTGCGAGCGCAAGAGACCCGAACAGGAAGACGGGAGGACCGAGGACGGGCGGCGAGACCGCGACAGCGCGGCCGAATGATCGGGAGAATGCGACCCCAATGCCCAGCGCGCCCGCGCCGGCGAAGAACGCGGCAGCAAACGCGATCATTCCCTGCCACGTCTCCCATTGCGTGGCACTCAGGAACACGCCGACCAGAGATGCTGCGCCCAACCCGAGAACCAGCGGAATCGTGTCGGCGATCAGCCCGCGACCGACCAGGATTGCCTCTCTGACTCTGTAAGCGATCTCCACACAACAACCGGCGAGCATCAGCTGGGCCGGCAGGATCACGGACTCGTAACCGGACCCGAGCCAGAAGAGGAACAGCTCCGATGTCACGGTCATCGCCCCGGCGATGACAACGGTTGTGCTCATGATGTAGAGCCGCTCGAGTCTCCACAGGAAGTCTGCGGATCTTGTCGACAGCTGTCGCGGGTCGAGCCGGGACGCGATCGGCACAGCAAGGGGTCGCAAGACAGAGAAGAGCGTATCGATGACGTACTGGCGCGTGGTATTCATGACGAGCGCTACCAATCCGCTTGCCTCCGCACCAAGGCTCACGTTCGCCGCGATCACCGGAATTCGCTGAACGAGTGCCGTGCATGTTCGGCTAGCGGTGATGGGGAGTGAATAGCGGAGCGAACTGCGAGGCGGCCGCCAGGACGAAGCAAGAAAGCCCCGCAGAACGCCTGGCGTCCGCATGTAGAGCGCGATCGTGTAGGCCAGGCTTCTCAAGAATGCGAAGCCAGCGCGGATTGCGAAGAACGTAACCAATGAGGCAGGCCAGATGGAGAAGATCACGAGGTAGGAAAGAGCCCGAAGAAGAGCCTCTGCCGCACCGCACGCGTTCACGAAGCTGAGGCGTCCTTGCATGACCAGAGGCACACGCAATAGATGGAGCGCATTCTCCGACCAGAAGATCATCAACCCGAAACACAGCGCCGCGAACGACTCCCAGGTAGGCTCGATTCCCAGAGCAGCTGGCAGCAGAAGAGGACCCGCAAGCGCCACGGGTCCCGCGGCGCCGGCGCAGGCCAACGCCAGGACCTTGGTTCGGTTTCCTATGACGAGACCGGGCTGTGTCTGCTGGTCGGGTCCGAGTGCGATCGAGACGTCACGCGAGAACGCGATTCTCATTCCATCCACTGCGAAGCGGAGCAGAGCGACCAGAGCAAGGATGGTGAACGCCCGGCCGTATCCATCCAAGCCCAACACGTCGCTGCGCAGAAGGAATGGGACGAGCAACACGGAAGCCGCGAACTGTACCGCGCGGCTAGCGTACCCGGACGCAACCCCCGAAAGGAGCTGTCCTATCCTCACGCGCGCCCCTCGTGACAGGGTGTCGAAGCGCTGGATACGTAGCCGCTGTCAGCGCCCCGCTCGGTCGCAGCGTGAGCGCTGGATCTAGCTAGACGTTGCACGAAGCCCGCCTCGACCGTTGCCGAGTGATATCGGTGTGGCCCGTTCATGAGACAGTCGAGCTCGAAGAGTGGCTACGGTCACAGCGGAGATGGAATTGAGCGTGAAGGGCGACTGTTCGCCTCGCCGCACGGCTTCGACGACCGCCTTCACTGCGGCGTGCTGGCCTTTGTCCTGGTTCAGTGTCCTCACTTTCTTGCCGTTCGGAAGGTGCGTCTCCTTGAAGTTCTCGCAGCGCGCGGTGCGGCCGTCCGCGGAGACCTCGAATCGCTCCTTGGGAAGCTCGGGGCTCGCATTGGCGAGATACTGGATCGTTGCTGTCGATCCGTCGGAGAAGCTCAGCACGAGGACGGTCGAATCCTCACCCTCGGGGTCGCGGCCCAGGACCCGTGCGAAGACGGAACTCGGCGCGTCGCCCACCAGGTAGGCACACAGGTCCACGAAGTGGCAGGCCTCACCGACGATGCGGCCTCCGCCTACAGCAGGATCCACGTGCCACGTACCTCTCGGGGTGGGACCCGCCGCAATCACGTAGTGGATGGCCATGGGTCCGCCGCGACCGTCGAAGGCCGCGCGAACGGCGCGGGCGTGCGGAGAGAAGCGGCGGTTGAAGCCCACGGCGAGAAAGCCGGCAGTCTCGTGGACGGCGTCCACCAGGGATTCGAGCTGTGCCTCGTCGAGGGCAGCAGGCTTCTCGAGCCAAACCGCCTTGCCGGCTCGAAGCGCCGCCTCGGCGAGCGGCGCATGAGAATCGTGGCGGGTGGCGACGAAGACGAGATCCACGTCGGGGTCGGCGTACACCTCCTCCGGATCGGTTCCGCAAGCAGCGAAGCCGAATCGCTCGGCGGTGTGGCGCGCGGATGCCCCCGTCGCCGTGGCGATGCGAAGCCTCTTCACGCCGCGGCAGGCCTCTATGGCCGGCAAGAGCATGGCCTTCGCGTAGTTGCCGGCCCCCAAGAAGGCGACCCCGACCTCGCCATTGGCCTTGCGGTCCTTGGGCGATAGCGAGAGGCTTCTCGCGGCCTCGGGCTGCGCGTCGTAGCGGAAGATCACGGCGAGCCCGCGGCGCCGGCCGCTGGCGAGATCCTCGTAGGTTTTCTCCGCCTCGGCGAAGGAGACGGTCTGCGCATCGAGACGAGCCGGGTCGATCGCACCCGAGGAGGCGAGCGCGAGGACGGCTTGTAGATTGCGGTTCTCCGTCCACCGGACGTAGGAGATCGGGTAGTCGAGCCCCATCTCCTCGTAGTGGCGGTCATAACGACCGGGCCCGTACGACATGCTCATGCGCAGCTCGAGTTCCTTCTCGTAGAAGCTGCGCCGGTCGAGATGCATCGCCGTGGCGCCGACAGCGACCACCCGGCCCTTCATGCGACAGAGGTCCGCTGCGAGCTGGAGAGGGGCCGAGCTCTCGGAGGCCGCGGTCACCAGGACCAGGTCGGCGCCGTAGCCGCCCGTGGCAGCGGTACGCCAGGCCTCGTGATCGTCAGCGGGGCTCGCCGCGCTCTCGGCCCCCTGATCGAGGGCCTGCTTCATACGTGTTTCGTCGAGATCGATGCCGAGCACCCGGCATCCGTTGGCACGAAGGAGCTGGACAGTGAGCTGACCGATGAGGCCCAAGCCGATCACCGCAGCGACCTCGCCGAGCGTGGGCTCCGCGACGCGAAGCCCCTGGAGGGCGATCGCACCGAGCGTCGCAAAGGCCGCCTTTTCGAGCGGGAGACCCTCGGGAACCCGAGCCACCAGGTTCTCGGGCACCGTCACCCACTCGGCGTGGTTCGCGTACCCAGCCCCCGCGCACGCCACCCGATCGCCCGGCGCGAACTCGAGCACGCCGGTTCCCACGCTCTCCACCACGCCCGCCGTCGAGTAGCCGAGGGGCTGTGGCACGTCGAGCCGGTTCATGACGGCCCGGTAGGTGGGCAGCGGGCCCTCCTGCTGGACCTTTCGCAGCACCTGCTTGACGAGGTCCGGCCGGCTTCGCGCCTTGCCGAGCAGCGACTTGCGCGCGAAGTCCATTGCCATCTTCTCGGTGCCGGGCGACACGACCGAGAAGTGGTTGCGGACGATCACCTGACCAGGCGCGGGTGCCGGCGCCGGCACCTCGACCATCTCGAGCCTGCCCGTCTTCGGGTTCTGGACGATCTGCTTCACGCGCTCCTCTTCTGCGACGACGAGACGGAGTAACCCCGTCCGGCACGGAAGTCCGGGATGCCGCGGCAGTTGCCTAGACCCGTTTCGGCCCCTCCAGACCGGCTCTGGAGGATAGTCCCCAGTGGACCCATCGGCCGCAGTCCAGTCAGCCTGCGGGTCATCCGTCCGCTTCCTGGCGCGCCCTGCGGACCCGGCGCCTCCACGGCCAGACGAAGCCCTTTGGACGGCGCCGCTACGCCTCGAGTTCCACCCACACGGGACCGGGGCCGGCCTCCACGGCTATCCTGGTGTGTCCCTGCCGGGAGGGACCAACCTGACTGCCTTCCGCCGATTCCTCCGCACCGCATCCCACCTCCGCCCGAACCAGATCTGGCACCGCCTGCGCCTAACGGCGAGGCGGCGGCTGTGGGAGCGGATGTCGGCCCGCGTGGACGCCGGCTACCGGCGCCGCGCGGCGGCGCTCCCTCCGGCCCGCTTCGACCACCCCGGTCTCGCGCGGGTCGCGGCCCTGCGCCTGCGGAGCCGCGACCCGGCGGCACTGCGTCGCGTCGCGGAAGACGCGCGGCTGGGTCACTTCACGTTCCTGGGCCGCAGCGAGAACATGGGAGTCGGCGTCCAGTGGTACCGCGCGGACCTCGACGTGGGGACGCGGCTGTGGAAGACGCACCTCCACGAGTTCCCCTACGCGCTGGCTCTGGCGGAGGCCGGCCGGGCGCCGGGCGGCGAGGTGTACCGGGCGCGACTCATGGAGCTCGTCGAGAGCTGGGAACGGGCCTCGCCGATCGGGCGGCCGGGCTTCGCGCTCGACGCCTGGAACGCGCGCGCCGTCGCCACGCGGCTGGTCAACTGGGCGCTCGCCGCCTCGCGGCTCTCGCTCGAGCCCGGCTCACCCGAGGCCCGGGAGCTGTCCCGGGCCCTGGCCGTCCAGGGGCTGTTCCTGCGCGACAACCTCGAGCTCGACCTGCGCGGCAACCACCTGCTGCGCGACGCCGTGGGGCTGGTGTTCGTCGAGGAGCTGTTCGGCGCCGCGCCCGACGCCCTCGCGTGGCTCGAGCGCCAGGTCGACGAGCAGGTGCTGCCCGACGGGTGTCACGTCGAGCGCGCCCCCATGTACCACGCCCTGTGCCTCCAGGATCTCCTCGAGGCGCGGCTGCTGCTGGGCGAGGCCGCACCCACCTGGCTCGACGAAGCGCTCGGACGCATGGCCGGGCTGCTCGAGGCGATCCGCCTGGGAGACGGTGAGATCCCGCTCCTGGGTGACGGCTGGTTGGGAGAGATCGATACCGGGGTGCTGCTCGACGCCGTGCGGGAGGTGGCGCTGCCGGTCGAGCCGGAACGTCCCGAGCGGCACGGGGGCCTGATGCCGCTTCGCGCCGGAGCGCTCAAGGCGGTGGTACGGGCGGGAGCCCACGGCCCGGACTATCTCCTGGGCCACGCCCACGCGGACCTGCTCTCCTTCGACCTCAGCCTCGGGGACCGGCGCGTCGTGACCGACACGGGGACCTCGCTCTACGACCCGGGTCCGGAGCGCCAACACCTCCGTTCGACGCTGGCCCACAATACGCTGCGCATCGACGGCTGCGAGCAGCTGGAGGCCTGGGGCAGCTTCCGGGTGGGAAGACGGGGGCGTGCGACGGTCCAAGCCGTCGGCGCACGGGGAACCTGGCGCTGGCTTGCGGCCTCTCACGATGCGTACAGGGGTTTGCCCGGTCGGCCGATCCATCATCGGCTGCTGGCGGTCAGCGAACGTGGTGTGGTGGTCCTGGACGCGGTGACGGGAGCGGGACGGCATCGGATCGAGTCGGCGCTGAACGAGCACCCGGCGCGGCCGGCCGACGAGATCGGTCTCGTCGCCCTGGGCGCAGCGTCCCGGCACTGCACGACCCCCCTTCACGAGCACTTCGGAGAGACGCGCACGATGACCCAGCACCGGGTGGAGGCAGAGGGGGAGCTACCCTGGGTAGGCGGCTGGCTCGCC
>JAAUYK010239722.1_pt1 | contig 36130 bp, 37 predicted proteins | sample 7278021 | NCBI WGS metagenome assembly JAAUYK01 (sample SAMN14350223, study PRJNA611818) | marine sediment metagenome | isolation source: surface marine sediment (1.8m) | place: French Polynesia: Moorea | collected 2018-08
ACTACTCCCCTTGAGGAGAAGTTTGAAAAACAGGGGTTTTTTCCTCTTCCGGTGCGGTAGGGGAGGGTTTATTGCCTCTTCCGTTGCCATTTCCGTGATCTCCAGGAGGAGTTCCATTATCCCCACCCCCCACGATATATTTTTCAAAGTTCTTGACGACAATATAGAGAATAGGAACCAACACCAAACTTAACACCGTTGCTAAGGCCAAACCTCCAAAAATAGCCGTTCCCAGAGACCAACGACTAACTGCCCCCACACTGGAAGCACTTAATAACGGGGCAAACCCCACCAGCGAAGAAACTGCCGTCATTAAAATGGGACGTAACCGTTGTTCAGCAGCATTAATAGCAGCTTGGGTGATACTCATACCCAGATCACGGGACTGGTTAGCGAATTCTACGATTAAAATCGCATTTTTCGCCGCTAACCAGATTAACATTACTAACGCTACCTGGGCATACATATTATTATTTAACACCGGCCAGATACCGTTACCAGGGTTAAAGGGGGCAGTTTGCACAAATGTTACCCGTAACCAAATCATTCCCAACGCCCCTAAAATAGCCAAAGGAACCGTTAAGAGGATGATCAGGGGGTCAATATAGCTTTCGTATTGCGCTGCTAACACCAAGAATACCATCACAAAGGCTAAGCCAAACACAACGGGGGCGGCCCCTGCCGAACTTTTTTCCTCGGCTGCTGTATTGGTCCATTCGTAACCAAAACCAGGCTGTAGCGTCTCATTAGCCACCTGTTCCATGGTTGTGATCACCTGACCTGAACTATACCCCTGTGCCGGCGAAATAATTAACTTAACGGCCGGATAGGTTTTGTAACGGGTGAGAATGGGGGGATAGGTAGTAGATTCTGCGCTAACAATGTTACTCAGTTGCACCATTGACCCATTGAGCGATCGCATATACAACTCACCAATATCTTGAGGGTTAGCCCGATCTTCCGCTTCTGCTTGGGCATAAACCCGATAGAGACGACCTTCAAAAACAAATTGATTGACAAAGTTGGACCCTATATAGGTTTGTAGGGTTCTTAAAACGTCGTCAACGGGAACATCTTGGGCTTTGGCCTTAGCCCGATCTATTTCCATTGTGGTCAAAGGACTGTCAAAAGTAAAGGTGGTAAAAATGACCCCGATCTCTTCTCGTTGGTTGGCTGCTGCCATCATATTTCTGACATTATCAATCAACACGGGCATCCCTTTCAACTGACGATCCTGGATAAACATTTCTGAACCAGCAAAGTTACTCAAACCGTCAACAGCTGGCGCATTAGAGGCGATCACCCTTGCCCCGGTAACTTCTCTAGCAAAGGTCCTATTGAGATATTGAATAATACCAAAGGCTGATTTTTGGGGGCCGGGTCGTTCTTCCCAGGGTTTCAGCTTGATGAAGGTAATAGACTTATTAGCGTTTCTTCCTTCAAAAGAGAACCCGGTCAGACTTACCACGTGGTCCAACACTTGATCTGCATCGGGCATATTTTGGATAATTTTGGTGGTTTGTTGATCGATGGCGTTGGTATAGTTGAGAGAGACTCCTGGAGGAGCTTCTGTAATACCGAAAAAGTAACCTTGATCCTCTGCTGGAATAAAGCCAGATGGCATGGTGGTGTACATCCAACCTGTGGCTATTAAACCGGCCACAAACAAGGCCATGACCACAATGCGGATATGGGTGAGGAAATTAACAAAAACACGATATCCCTCTTGAATGACGTTGAAAACGCGGTTAAAGGCGTTGAAAAATAGGGCTAGTGGTCCATGCTTTTCTTCCGGTGGTCCCAACAAAATGGCCGACATGGTGGGGGAGAAGGTTAAGGCGTTGAAGGTGGAAAATAGGACGGCAAAAATAATCGTTAAAGCAAACTGTCGATAAACGATCCCTGTGGTTCCGGGGAAGAAACACACGGGAATAAATACGGCCATTAACACCACCGATGTGGCAATAGTCGCCCCAAATAGTTCGTCCATGGAGTCCATTGCTGCTTGTGTAGGCCGCATTCCCTGGGCTAATTTACTGGAAACTGCTTCTACAATAACGATCCCATCGTCCACCACTAACCCAGTAGCTAACACACAAGCAAAAAGACTTAACTGGTTGAGGGTGAACCCAAACGCATTTAAACCGATCATCGCCCCTACCAACGCTACAGGAATAGCAATACCCGGAATAATGGTGGTTCGCCAGTCTTGCAGGAAGACGAAGATAACTAATACTACTAAGGCTATCGCTTGTAAAAGGGTAACTGTTAAATCTTGAATAGAAGCGTTAACGAATAAAGTGTTATCTAAGCCGATAACTACTTTCAAACCTGGGGGAAAACTGGGTTCCAACTCAGCCATTTTGGCCTTAGCTGCTTCTGCGGTTTCCAGGGCGTTACTACCGGGTAACTGATACATCAAAAAAGCGACACCAGGGTTACCGTTTACATCTACTAAGGTGTCATAGTTTTCCATCCCTAACTCAGCCCGTCCCACGTCTTTGATGCGGATCAAAGTGCCATCGTCTCCCACTTTGACCACCATTTCTTCTGCTTCAGCAGCGTCTCTAAATCGTCCTTGGGCCCGTAAGGGTATTTCAAACTGTTGTCCAGGGGGGGCGGGTTGTTGTCCTATTCTCCCCACACCAGTATCAAAGTTTTGTTCGTTGATCACATTGATCACATCTATGGCCGTTAGTTCCCTAGCAGCGAGTTTATCCGGGTTCAGCCATATTCTCATGGCATATTTTGCCCCACCAAATAAACTTACTGAACCCACACCGGGCAACCCTTTCATCTCGTTCCAGATGTAGCGATCGACGTAGTTATATAAAAAGGTTTTATCGTAGAGATATTGGCCGTCGGGTCCTTTTTCTGAGTAAAAGGCGTAAATTAAAGTAATACTAGGGGACTGTTTATCGGTTTTTACCCCGGCTTGGTTTACCACCGAGGGCAAGTCGGAGGCAGCCTGAGAAACTTTATTCTGCACTAAAACCTGTGCTGTGTTGCGGTCTGTTTCTGTGGGGAAAGTTACGTTAACAGTGACGTTTCCGGTATTATCGGTAAAGGAGTCGATCCAGCGTACTTGTTCGGTTCCGTTGATTTCTCGTTCTAATACGGTGGTAACGTTGTCTTCTGTGGTTTTAGCATCAGCACCGATATAGTTAGCGGTAACAGCTACTTTTTTCGGGGCGATCTCTGGTAACTTATCCAGGGGCAAAACCGCCATAGAAATAGTTCCCAGAAGGATGATCACGATGGTACAAACGGTACTTAAAACCGGTCTTTTGATAAAGGCGTTTGATAGAGACAGTAACATGATCCTGGATCAGAGAGGGATAGGCGGACAATATGAGTTTGCTATGATTTGAGATGTAATCCCGATTAGTCTAACAAATATTTTCCTAAAAGATACCTAAATTAAATAATTTGTTTCAAAAGATTTCTTTCATGATGGCTCAAAACTATCATTTATCTGATGCTTCCGTCTATTTAATTCATCATAATCATGAACACAACTTCTAGAATTTATTCTCCGACTAATGGCTATAAATACTTGTTTATTGACTTGATTTTACTGTTTTTATTGATTCCTTTTGCTTCTCTTCATCGTTCTTTGGGTCTAATAGTTAGTTTTTGTTTTCTTGTTACTTTATTGCTTGGTTTAAATACTTTAGATTTTCCTAAAAAAGTGATTTTTTTGTTTCGATTTTTTGCTACTTTAGGATTTATTTCTGATATTATAATTTTTCCTGATTCTCAATATTTAACTGACTTGAGTTCTTTGATGTCTTATTCTTTTTATGGTATTTTCTATATTTTGGTAATTTTAGCTATTGGTTCGAGAATATCTCATGAAAAAGAAGTTAACTTAAATGTGGTTCGGGGTGGGGTTTGTATTTATTTACTGTTAGGTATTTTTTGGTTTTTCTTATATAAAATACTGGTTTTTATTGATGTTAATGCTTTTGCTTTTCCTGATTATATAAGTAAGGATTCTCTATTTTATTTTAGTTTTACTACTTTAACAACATTGGGTTATGGTGATATTCTTCCTAAAAATGCTTTTGCCATGACTTTAGCTAATGCAGAAGCTTTAGTTGGACAAATTTATCCAGCAGTTGTTATTGCTAAGTTAGTTAGTCTTTATGAACATAAATAATTTTCACAGGGTTTTTCGGATTAAATATGTACACCAAATATCTAACTCCGAACTCCTAAAACTAGAAAACTGTATCCTCCACAAGTATGAGAAATCCTATATTTTTTATCTATTAAATTATCTAAGATTTAACCATGACAACAATCAAACAATCACCAAAAATCTATTCTTTAACTACTGGTTACAGTAGATTATTTATTGATCTAGTAATCGTCTTTTTTTTGGTTCCTTTTGCTTCTTTTAACCGTAACCTTAATTTATTGGTAAGTCTAGTTTTTCTGATTACTTTATTATTAGGTTTAAATACCTTAGCTTTACCGAAAAGGACAATTTTATCGTTGCGATTTTTGGCTGCATTTGGCTTTACTGCTGATGTTATTGTTTTTCCTAACGCTGATTATTTAACTGAGGTAAGTTCTTTTATATCTCACAGTCTTTATAGTATTTTTATTTTGATAGTTATTATTGCTATTAGTTCGAGGATTTATAACGAAGAAAAAGTTAATCTAGATGTAATTCGCGGGGGAATTTGTATTTATTTATTGTTAGGAATTCTCTGGTTTTTCTTCTACCAAATTATTATGTTTTTTGACCCCAATGCTTTATCTATTCCTAAAGAAGCTAGTCATTCATCGCTATTTTATTTTAGCTTTACCACCTTAACCACTTTGGGCTATGGTGATATTACTCCCAATAATGCTTTCGCCATGATTTTAACCAATGCAGAAGCATTAGTCGGACAAATTTATCCAGCAGTTGTTATCGCTAAATTGGTCAGTCTTTATAAAGTTGAATCAAAGTAAATTGAGTAAAAAAATGTCAAAATTAAGTTTAGGAACTCGCCTGTTTTTATCCCATTTATTAGTTATGTTCGTGGGGTTAGGAAGTTTTATTAGTATTGCCAAAATTTCCTCACCTAGAATGTTTGTTGTTCGCTTAGAAAAGTTAGAACAACAAGGATTTTTTACTGTTCGTTCTGCTCGAACTTATTTAGTTAGAGGGTTTGAAACTGCCTGGAATAATAGCGCATTTTGGTCGGTTATTTTTGGTGTTAGTGCTGCTGGAGGCGTTAGTTATATTGTCTCCCGTCGTACTATAAAACCCCTCAATCAAATGAAAAAAATTACCCAAAAATTAGCCGAAGGACATCTACAAGAAAGAATGCCGGATAGTGATATTCCTGAATGGAATCAATTAGGAAAAAGCTTCAATATTATGGCCAGTAGTTTACAAGATGTAGAGACAAGAAGACGAGAATTAATTAGTGATATGACCCATGAATTACGCACTCCTTTAACTATTATGAGAGGGTATTTAGAAGAACTCGCCAATGGTTCTATAGAAGGTTCTCCCGAACTATATTTAAACTTAGTAAAAGAAACCAGAAGACTAGAAAGATTAATTCATGATTTACAAGAACTTTCTAAAGCAGAAGCCGGTTATCTTTCTATTAGTTTATATCCTATTAATATTCTTCCTTTACTAACTTCTTTAGCAGAAAGATTTGCCGATCAGATTATGGATGATGGTCCAAATATTAAATTAGAATGTCCCCAAGAATTACCACCAGTTTTAGCAGATAGCGATCGCACAGAACAAATATTAGTTAATTTAATTGGTAATGCTATTCGTTATACAGAAAAAGGGACTATTACTATTAAAGCATGGTCAGAAAATAAACAAGTTTGGGTGGAAATTATTGACACAGGAATAGGAATCAAAGCAGAAGATTTACCCTACGTATTTGAAAGATTTTGGCGTGCAGATAAGTCTCGTTCACGGTATTCTGGAGGAACAGGTATTGGACTAGCTATTACCCGTCGTTTGGTAGAATTACAAGGAGGAAAAATTGAAGTTGAAAGCGAAGTTGACCAAGGGACTACTTTTCGCTTTAATTTAGCTATTGGTTGACCAATTAGTAAAATTAAAATTTTTTTGAATCGATAACTATTAAATTATGAATATAAACTGGAAATATCCTCCTCAAAATCTCAAAATTAACTCTCAAAATATTCATGTTTGGAAAACATATTTAGAACAATCAGACATAAAGATTAAAGATAGTTTCAAAATTTTAAACGAAGAAGAAAAAAATAAAGCCCAAAGATTTAGCTTTGAAAAACATCAACAAAGATTTATTATAGCTAGGAGTAGTTTAAAACGAATTTTAAGTATGTACTTATCAATTAGTCCCCAAACAATAAACTTTCAATATAATAATTATGGTAAACCACAACTATTAGAAAATATCAATAAAATTAATTTACAATTTAATATATCCCATTCAGAAAACATCGCTATTTATGGCATAACTTGTCAAAATTTGATTGGGGTTGATATAGAATATATGCGCCCTATGTCAGAAGTAGAAAATTTAGCTAAACGTTTTTTTACCCAGAAAGAATTTGCAGCAATGAGCAAACTATCATCCGCAGAAAAAAATAGAGAATTTTTTAAACTTTGGACAGGTAAAGAAGCTTATTTAAAAGCTATTGGCAAAGGAATAAGTGGAGGATTAGACAAAGTAGAAATATCTAGCCATGAACCGAGAAAATTTATCAGACTACCAGAATCAAATCAAACCAATTATAATCTATTTTATCTAACTCCTGAACATAATTATTTAGCTGCAATAGCCATTGAAAACAAGCAACAAACTTATCATTATTGGCAGCTTAATTAATGTTGCTTCACTTTTTGACACCAACCTTGTAGAATTAGAAATAGTTTCTCACCCCAGAAAAATAATGCACAAAATCTTGTTAACTGGCAGTGATGGACAAGTCGGCCAAGACTTACAACAAACCTTAGTACCCATGGGAAAAATCATTGCTACTAACCGTCAGCAACTTGATTTAACCTCTCCCGAAAATATCAGAAAAATTATCCAAGAAACCCAACCTGATATTATCGTCAATTCCGCAGCTTATACCGCTGTTGATAAAGCCGAAAGTGAAGCAGATTTAGCTTTTGCTATTAATGGTATCGCACCAGCAATAATGGCAGATGAAGCTAAAAAAATAGGAGCATTTTTACTGCATATTTCCACAGATTATGTCTTTGACGGCACAAAAAATACCCCTTATTTAGAAACAGATGTTACTCATCCTCTGGGGGTTTATGGACAAACTAAATTAGCAGGAGAACAAGGTATCAAAAAAAACGGCGATCGCTATCTTATTTTAAGAACAGCTTGGGTTTATGGGACAAAAGGTAAAGGCAACTTTGTCAAAACTATGTTACGTTTAGGTCAGGAAAAAGAACAACTTGGTATAGTCGCTGATCAGGTTGGCAGTCCCACTTGGTCCTATGACATTGCTCATACCATAACCCAAATATTAACTAACCTTAACTTAGCAGAAACTCGAGAGATTTACCATTTTACTAATAGTGGTGTGGCAAGCTGGTATGATTTAGCTGTAGCTATTTTTGAAGAAGGAAAAAACATTGGTTTTCCCTTAAATATCAAGCAAGTTAACCCCATTATAACTGAGGAATATCCAACACCAGCAAAACGACCTCACTATTCAGTATTATCGGGTAAAAAAATAGCCAACTTATTAGGATATAATGCACCTTATTGGCGTGATTCTCTTAAAGAAATGCTAATCAAACTATATAAAAACTAACCTAAAACTATGAAAGCATTAATTCTTTCCGGCGGAAAAGGAACCAGACTCAGACCTCTTACCCATACAGGTGCAAAACAATTAGTTCCTGTTGCCAATAAACCCATTTTATGGTATGGAATCGAGTCAATTGTCAAAGCAGGAATAACCGAAATCGGTATTATTATTAGTCCCGAAACAGGAGAAGAAATACGCCGAAAAACTGGCTCAGGTGAAAAGTTTGGAGCCAATATTACATATATATTACAGGATGAACCTTTAGGGTTAGCCCATGCAGTAAAAGTAGCGCGACCCTTTTTAGGAGATTCTCCCTTTATTATGTATTTGGGAGATAACTTAATTCAAGATGATATCAATATCTTTTTAGACAAGTTTAAAAATCAGCATCTAGACGAATTAATTTTATTACGTTCTGTTTCTAATCCCACTGCTTTTGGTGTAGCTGTGGTAGATGAAAAAGGAAGAGTATTAAAGCTAGTTGAAAAGCCCAAAAATCCTCCCTCAAATTTGGCATTAGTTGGGGTTTATTTCTTCTCTCCTGCTGTCCATCAAGCTATTGATAATATTCAACCATCAGCTAGGGGAGAATTAGAAATTACTGATGCTATTCAAGAACTAATTAATACCGATAAAATTGTTGAATCGATACAACTACAAGGTTGGTGGTTAGATACAGGGAAAAAAGACGATTTACTAGAGGCAAATCGCATTATTTTAGATACCAATTTAACCATTGAAAAAGCAGGAAATATTGATAAAAAGAGTAAAATAAGTGGTCGAGTTAATATTAAGGAGAGTGCAACAATTATTAATAGTACCATTCGCGGTCCTGTTATTATTGGAGAAAATTGTCACATTGAAAATTGTTTTATTGGTCCTTACACCAGCATTGGTGATAGATGTACTTTAATTGATGCAGATATTGAACATAGTGTTTTATTAGAAGGCGCACAAATCGTAGAAATTGATCAAAGAATTGTTGATAGTTTGATTGGAGAAAGGGCTAAACTAGAAATGGCCCCTCAACGACCAAAAGCTTTAAGATTTATGGTAGGGGATGATTCTCATGTTGAATTAGTTTAAACATAGCGGAATATTGCTGGCTGCTTGTTTTTAGCATTTTGGTATATTGTTACTATCCAGAAAACCCTTATAACTAGCAAAATTATTCCCCCATTCCATCATGGGGGGTATAATTTTGACATAAGTTCGGATTAGACATCTCCAAAAATTTGTAAGCTTTTAATATAAAGCTTTTTGGGTAACATTAGCTTTGCTATCGCAAAGCCCTGAAATCCTGATTTTTCGTCCAAAATGTCTCCTAATGCAATTTCAGAAAAAAAGATAAGGTTTTTAAATTAGAATTATTTTTGCCAAAGCTCAGTTACAATAATCTTTTAGGCTCTTAGTTTATATTCTGGAGATGTCTATTAGACAGATACCCCTTAATTATTGATCATATTTGTTAAATAGAGAAGTTATAAACTTTATGTCTTTACGATTATAATAACTGAAATCAATACCAGACCAGTGAGCAATAAATTTTCCAAGCCAATAACTTTTTTTATAAGGCTGCCTGTAGATTAAAGTGATCTTATCATGGGCAATGATTTCTAAACCCCAACTAGTGAAAGTATCCTCATCTTCACCACCGTCTTTAACTTGATAAATTCCTTTGATAGATTTTTTTAGAATAATATCTTGCCATTGAATCCCTAAAATATTGGTTTTAATTATAAGCTGATTTTGATTAAAGTAAAATGTTTTGTGGCAAAATAAAAATCTTATAAGTTCTAGAAAAAAAATAATTTCAACACTCCATATTACTAATATCAGAAGTAAAGATTTTAAGTATTCTAGTGAAATTGATATGGATGTAGATAAGAAACCCCAAGTAAAAAAAATACAAAAAAACAGCCAAAAGATTAAGAAAAAGATTAGAAAGATATTCATACATCCCATTCCAGTTCTTTTGTATTTTATAATATAGTCGTGGTGATCAGAAATAATTAGTTTAAACCCTTTTGGTATTGGTTCATTAAAAAGATTATTAGAGAAACTCATGGTTTTTATTTATTATCTACGAAACAATTTAAAGTAGAAGTATAATAACATAAAATCTAGAGTATTCAATTTTTGAGTATTTGCCCAAATATCGTTTTATAGATAAATAACTACACAGTAATTATATACCTCTATATACAATGTTTAGTCAGAAAAATTGTTCCATCAGAATTCCATTTTTCACGTACCAGATAACAAACTTGAATTTGTATAGATACACTTATATATAAACGTATAGATTAAAATAATTTGTCTAGATAAATATCTATATAAATAAACAACGTGTATACAATTATATAGATATTAACAAAAATTAACTAGACTGAGGCTGAGTTTTAAGTAACATATACATTCATGAATCACTAGCAAGAGAAAATTAACTGATAGGAAAAAATTAAGTACACAATTCATATAAAGAGTCTGTTTGAGTTTTCTCTCCGTGTATAGGTTTGTCTATATTACTATCTAGTTTTTTATTTTGTTCAACCCTTTTTATAGCTTCTTTTAACTTATAATCATTTTCCGCCATTTCTTGTAATAGCTTTTTAATACGTTGTTCGTTAGCAAAAATACGTTCTTGTGGATACATGATAGTTAACCTAATTTGGGAAATCATTAATGTAAATTGATAGTTTCAACTATTTCTAGGAGAAAATCATTCTTGATTTTCGGTATAATCAACTAAAACTAATCTTACTTCTAACTAATGAATTATGACTGTGATTATAGTTCTATATTTATATTGATCTTAGTCACAATTATTATTTACAGAGGATTTCTTCCCATCCCCCCTTGATACCGTCTTGGTGTCTACTTTGCTTATCAGGTATCCCCTGAAGTATTCCGTATTCGTTACCAGTTTGGACAAGGGACAACGGAACAATGGTTGAGTTTTTAAGAGAAATAAGATCGGTTAAATAAACAGTTAACTTTAACCAGAAGAAAACAAGAAGAAAAGGTTAGGGAGTTGGGGCAGTTGGTTAGGATAAATTAATTTTTAATTCTTTTCTCTAGTATTTCTCTTTTTTATGAGGAAATAAGGCTGATTTCTAGTCAACGAGTCGCACTACAGCCTACAAGCCTCTGCTCGAGTGAATAATACCCACTTGTTTGATGCCTTATAACCACCGGTCGAATAACACCAGGGAAGGTGTCCAACAGGTGTAGTATCTAGTAATTCATAGGTGAGGTCTGAGTAACTCACATAGTCTCTTCCTTTTCTCCAACCGACGCGATCGCAAAACTCGTACCAGATTTTTTCATTATACTGTCTTGTTCCACCAAGTTCATCCATATAGATTTTTTTCTGGACACTGAAGCCAAATTTTCCGTTACTGTAGTGTACCCAGAGTTGATCGATAGTACGTAAGTCATCACAGGGGAAGTTCTCAATATCGTCAACATCTAACCATCCTTCAGACACTCGGTTAGTTACTTTGAGCATGACATTAGCAGTTTCTTTGTCAGCTTCCTTCCATTTCCCTGCTTCTAAGAAGTAACGCAATTTAGTGTAGTCAACGCGTCTATCTGGAGAAACTTGTAAAAGTTTTTCTACTGGTATTTTTGACAAGCTATAGCGTTTTAGATCGTATTCTTCTTTTGATGGATCACAACCATACCGAAGCAATTGAACTATTTGGGGTTTATTGGCCCAGAATTTTGTCTTGTCATCATAGGAATTTTTGAATTGCTCGAATAAATGAGAAGGTAAATCATTAGGCAACTTACCAAGTGCATAATTTTCGAGTTTTGCCAACAACTTTAAATCTTTTTCCAAATCGACTTGGAACAGTGGATATTTTAAACATATAGCAGTAAACTTCGCCAATTGTCGTAAAGTTAAATCATCTTGCGTTTGCCCATTTGTTACCACTTCATCAAAGAGTCCTGTATAAGATGCAATGTAAGTTTTTAAGCGAAATAAATTAACAAACTGCTTAAACCGACGGGGATTGTAATCGAGTATGGGAGCAACCATCTTAAGGATAGAATGAAGGATTGCAGAATCTTTACCATCAACTACTTTGAATATTGTTGTTCGTTTTTCTTCAGTTTGTGAAGGGTTGCTCAGGGGATTTGTTTCAGTAGAATCTGATCCCTGTAAATTAGAGGATGCTGTCCCATTTTGGCGAAAAAACGAGTTGAACCATTTTGCTCCTTTAAAAAAAAAATTTTCCTGCGATTTTGGTGTAGATTCCTTGCTATGTTGAGATTCTTCTGATTGAGTATCTTTCGAGAGTTCTGCCAAAAATTCCTCAAATTTATCTTGAGTGGGTTGAGGCACTTGGAAAGGCAATTGAACAAACTTTTCAACAAAAGCATATCCATATTCAAGTCCCTTTGATTCAGCTTGATCTTTCTGATTTTCTGTATCGAGTACCACTGAAGATGAAGGGAGATAAGGAAGCAAATTTTTTTGTTTCAAGGCAATACTGGCCGCTACTTTCCCTCGATCCATTCCCAGGATAAAAATAATATGAGGATCATTAGCAATCATGAGGTTAAATGCTTGCATCAAATCAGCCGCTTTAGCTAGTTCACAACGATCTAGATCATCGATAAAAACGTAAACTTTGCCATTTTTAGGAGTATAAGCCTTGACAATCTTAGAGAAATCTTCATGAAATTTCTCAATAAATGGCACTTGACTATCGTAATTAGGGTATTTTAAATATTTAGTCAAATCTAGTTTAGGATCACCAATTAAGTTCCTTAGACGAATTAATAAGCTAACAACACCAGTAGCTGACGCTGTTACTCCGCCACTCATTAATAGAAAAGTTTGTATCCCACAAAGATTGTTAGAAGAAGATTTATCCTGTTTGCCATTATTTTCTGCTTTAGTTCCTTGATTATCTTGTTGCGGTTTAACTTGTTTATTCTCTGGAGTAGTCTTGGCATTTTTTTGTTCTTTATTCTGTGTTCCTGGATTAGGATTATTTCCTTTTTCATCAATACATTTACCTTGATCTGAAAATGCTTGAATGCTTCCTATTCCTTGGGTAAAAAATAGAATAGGAATTGTTCCAGCTACACTAACAATAAATAAGCTAAGAGAAGCCGCCTGAAAAAATTCAACCCAGTTCTTTTTCCAGTTAAACCGGAAGAAAAATAGTTTGATATGACCATATATTGTTAGACGAACTTCGCCGAAATTTCGGGGTTGAGATATCTGTTGCAGAAAAGAAATAGCAAAAGCAGCCCATAAAGCCTGTGCTTTATCATGTCTCCAAGCATTAAATGAAACAATTTTAAACTCACTGTTTTGCTTCTTTTTATCGAGTTTTTCTAGTTCATCTTGCAATTGCTTCATGAAAGAAGATTTCCCACTTCCCCATTCTCCTTCAATAGAAAGAGTTAATGGAGGTTTAGTCTTAGGACTGTCCAAAAATTCAGCAATCGCACTAACATAAGGCTTAAATCCTAATGAATCATCCTTAGATACTGAATCACTAACTGAAGAAAGACTTATCGATTTTTCTTTAGATTCATTTTCATTAATTCCTTGGGTCATAGTCTTCTCCTATTATCTTTTCAAGAAGTGTCAATAATCCAAATTTTGGGAATTCCATTTATTAGTTTGACATCCCAAATTTTTGGAGACTAATGTTGCGGAGACTGTCTCTTAATTTCTTATTTTAGCGGATTCTCTCCTAATGACCTCGTTTTATCAATCCTTCATATCTATCCGTAGAATAGCCAGAAGCAGCCGCCCAAACATGGTCAATCAATGATCATCAGAAAATTTGGGTAGAAACCCCGTCGTTCTAAGTGTCAGTAGATCACAAAGATCCTATTTGGGATTGCATGGGAGTGGGGAGCAGGGGGCAGGGGAGATTATTATAAGTCAAATTATGGCAAAAATAATCACAATCTTGATTAATAAAGATTTTAGGAAAACATGATGGTTTATTCTTTAATTTTAATCTTATTTCTTTTCTCCCTGCTCCTTACTCCCTGCTCCCCCGCCGTCTCAACCAAGATGTTTGTGATCTACTTAGTGTGGGTAGAGGCAATTGCATTGAAGCAGAAACCTAAATCGTGAGGTTTAGGAATCACAGCCGTTTTAGGGCGCGTGAGTATGTCAAGGAATGACTCCTATCATTAAGGATAATATCTGCTTTTAGTACAAAATCTTCACCCCACCATCAGAATATGGTGGGTATATTTTTGACATAAGTTCGATCTAGACAGATAATAAAGCTAAATTTTGAGCAAAAAGTATGATAGTTTGATCACTGTGTTCACTATCAATTAATCTTTTTTTAGGAGAACTTCAGGAAAAATCTACATTATGTCTATTATCTTCCAACTTGTCTTATCCGCCCTTGTTTTCTTTTCCTTTGTCATGGTAGTTGCCGTTCCCGTTGCTTATGCTTCCCCCCAAAACTGGGATCAATCTAAGCCTTTATTGTTCATTGGCTCTGCCATTTGGACTGTTTTAGTGTTACTCGTAGCTGGCTTAAACTTCCTAGTTGTTTAATATTCTATGAGGTTTTCAGACCTCAACGAGTAGAATAGCCCCATCTTTAGCTATGGTTAAAGATGGGGCTTAAGTTTTCGGGCTTATATGAACAATTGCCGATACAATGAAATGTGGTTGCCATAAAAACACCAAGTACAAACCCATGAATGCACCCTTTAGCCCCGAAGAAATAGCAGCAGAAGGCATCAAACCCTCTGAATATGAAGAAATTGTGCAACGGTTAGGAAGACACCCCAACCAAGCAGAATTAGGGATGTTTGGGGTCATGTGGTCAGAACATTGTTGCTATAAAAATTCTCGTCCTCTACTGAAAAATTTTCCCACAGAAGGCGATCTCATTTTAGTGGGGCCGGGGGAAAACGCCGGCGTGGTTGACTTAGGAAAAGGTTTAAGATTAGCTTTTAAAATTGAATCTCATAACCATCCCTCGGCAGTGGAACCGTTTCAGGGTGCAGCTACCGGAGTTGGAGGAATTTTAAGGGATATTTTTACTATGGGGGCCAGACCCATTGCTTGTTTAAATTCTCTGCGCTTTGGAGACTTGGAAAATGCTAAAACTAGACGCATTTTTTCAGGAGTTGTTGAAGGTATATCCCATTATGGTAACTGCGTTGGTGTGCCAACAGTTGGGGGAGAAATTTATTTTAATTCTGCTTACAATGGCAACCCTTTAGTGAATGCGATGGCCTTGGGTTTAATGGAGACAAAAGATATCGTTAAATCTGGGGCTTCAGGAATAGGTAATCCTGTATTATATGTAGGGTCAACTACGGGCAGAGATGGCATGGGTGGAGCGAGTTTTGCCAGTGCAGAATTAACGGATCAATCTATGGATGATCGTCCGGCGGTACAAGTGGGAGATCCTTTCTTAGAAAAGTCTTTAATTGAAGCCTGTTTGGAGGCATTTAAAACCGGTGCAGTGGTGGCAGCGCAGGATATGGGAGCAGCAGGAATTACCTGTTCCACGTCTGAAATGGCTGCTAATGGAGGGGTTGGCATAGAATTAGACTTAGATAAAATACCTGTGAGAGAAACCGGAATGGTTCCTTACGAATATCTTTTGTCTGAGTCCCAAGAAAGAATGTTATTTGTGGCAGAAAAGGGAAGAGAACAGGAGTTAATTGATATTTTTCAGCGTTGGGAACTGCAAGCAGTGGTAGCAGGAGAAGTGATAGAAGAACCCATAGTTAGAATATTATTTCAAGGAGAAGTTGCTGCCGAAATTCCTGCTAATGCTTTAGCAGATAATACACCTATTTATCATCGAGAGTTGTTAGAAAATCCTCCCGAATACGCCCAAAAAGCTTGGCAATGGACAGAAGATAGTTTACCTAGTTGTACACTAGAAGGTATTGAAATTAAGGGAGAATTGAAAAGTTGGAATGATATTTTATTAACTCTCTTAGATACTCCTTCTATTGCCTCTAAAAAATGGGTTTATCGTCAATATGATCATCAGGTACAAAATAACACGGTTATTCTACCAGGAGGAGCAGACGCTGCGGTGATTCGTGTGCGTCCTATTGATGCTCAACCTGATAGTTGTAAAATAGGGGTTGCTGCTACCACTGATTGTAATTCCCGTTATGTTTATTTAGACCCTTTAGAAGGGGCAAAAGCTGCTGTGGCAGAAGCGGCGAGAAACCTTAGTTGTGTGGGGGCTAAACCCATAGCTATTACTGATAATTTGAATTTTGGCAGTCCTGAAAATTCTATTGGTTATTGGCAATTAGCCTTAGCTTGTCAAGGTATTTCGGAAGCTTGTCAGGAACTAAATACTCCTGTTACTGGGGGCAATGTTTCTCTTTATAATGAGACAGTTGATAGTGAGGGAAATCCTCAGCCAATTTATCCCACACCCGTCATCGGAATGGTGGGTTTAATAGAAGATATTACTAAGGTTTGTGGACAAGGTTGGCAAAATGAAGGGGATATTATTTATTTGTTAGGGGTTGATAATAAGCCGGGTTTAGGTGCATCAGAATATTTAGCAACTATTCATGATATTGTGTCAGGAAAACCGCCTAAAGTTGATTTTGCTCAGGAACGTTTAGTACAAAAAATTTGCCAAGAAGGGATTAGTCAAGGTTGCATAAAATCGGCGCATGATTGTGCGGAAGGTGGCTTAACTGTGGCTTTAGCTGAATGTTGTATTAGCGGAAATTTGGGAGCAGAAATAAATCTAAATAATCAAGAAAAAAATAGGTTAGATACTTTACTATTTGGAGAATTATGTGGACAAATTATTGTTTCTGTTAGTCCTGAAAATCAGCAAGAATGGGAAAGTTATCTACAGAAAAATTTAGGCAATAATTGGCAAAAATTAGGTACAGTTAAATCAAATAAACTAGATGTTATCTTGTCTGATAATACTTCAATTATTAGTGTAGAAGTTAAGACTATGATTAATGATTGGTCAAACGCAATTGAAAAAAGGTTGGAAAGTTAACCTATTTAAGACTACTACATTAGGAGAAAATCACTTATGTTATCCATTGAAAGAACCTACCAACAAGTCTCAGAAAATCTAGAAAGTTTACTAAATAATATTGAAGTTGATAATAGTATTGCTATTATTACTCGTCCTGGACATAAAGACATTGCTATGTTACAAGCAGAGGAATTAAATAGTTTATTAGAAACGGTTCACTTATTAAGAAACCCTGCTAATGCTCAACGTTTATTTGCTGCTATTGAACGTTCCATAAAACGAGACTCTCAGGAGATAGAAGGACAAACTATTGAGGAACTTTGTGAGGACTTAGGGATTGAAAGAGAACGCTAAAGCAATTATTTTTGATAAACAGTTTCGGGAAGATTTAATGTGGTGGTATAAAACTAATAAGAAAATCGTTTCTCGTATTTTAGACTTAGTAGAAGCTGTTACAAAAGATCCCTTTTCAGGAATAGGAAAACCTGAACCTTTGAAATATGTCGAGGCCAATACTTGGTCTCGTCGTATTTCTCAAGAACATCGTTTAATTTATAGGGTTCAAAATGATTGTATTCAATTTTTAGCAGCAAGATATCACTATGAATAAATGAATAGTTTTATCTAAAAATCAATAATTTAGCGATCGCATTTGAAAACCCTAGTGCTAGATATTCCTGTACTGAAAATCAAAGCTAAGATATTTTGTTAGGATTACAGTGGTTGAAACTTGGTTAATTCCTTAAAATAGAAAGCGATTGTCAATATAATTAAATATTTTATTCCCATCTAAACTGGCCAGTCCCCTGGTAAGATTAAGTTAAATATTTGTTAAGAATTCTTTATCATTTCTGCAAAAGTTGCCCTAACCCCATCCTTGACGCTGTTTTCAGGAGTTCATCCCTAACATGACTGCCAAAAAAAAACCCTCCCCCACCTATCAATTATTAGATAATTCTTTTGATAGCGATAATTATTCCCTAGATAAACCCGAAGAAGCTTGTGGTGTTTTTGGGGTAATGGCCCCAGAAAAAGAAGTGGCGAAACTAGCCTATTTCGGTTTATACGCCTTGCAACACCGTGGCCAAGAATCCGCCGGTATTGCTACTTTAGAAGATGATATTATTCATGTTCACAAAGATATGGGCTTAGTTTCCCAAGTCTTTAAGCAAGACATCCTGGAAACCCTAACAGGTAGCATTGCCGTGGGTCATACGCGCTACTCTACTACGGGATCAAGCCACAAAGCCAATGCTCAACCGGTTGTTTTGAAGACTCGCCTTGGTAATTTGGCACTAGCACATAATGGCAATCTTGTCAATACCCTAGAATTGCGTAAAACTTTAGAAGAACGGGGCTGCAATTTCCATACTAGCACGGATTCAGAAATGATCGCTGTAGCGATCGCTCAGGAAGTGGATCAAGGAAAAGACTGGTTAGAGGCTGCCATTAGTTCTTTTCCCCTGTTTTCTGGGGCTTATAGTTTGGCTATTGGAACCCCGAAAGGATTAATGGGAGTCAGAGATCCCAATGGTGTACGACCTTTGGTTATCGGCATTTTGGAGGATAATCCTCGGCGTTATGTTTTAGCTTCAGAGACTTGCGCTTTAGATATTATTGGGGCTGACTATTTAAGGGATGTAGAACCGGGTGAACTGGTGTGGATCACTGAGGAAGGGTTATCTTCTTTTCATTGGACACAACAATCGCAACGAAAATTGTGTATTTTCGAGATGATCTATTTTGCTCGTCCTGACAGCTTAATGCACGATGAAACCTTGTATAGTTATCGAGTGCGTTTAGGACAGCAACTAGCCAGAGAATCTTGTGTGAAAGCAGATTTAGTGATGGGGGTTCCTGACTCTGGTATTCCTGCGGCCATTGGCTTTTCTCAGGTTTCTGGTATTCCTTACGGCGAAGGGTTAATCAAAAATCGTTATGTGGGACGCACGTTTATTCAACCCACACAACACATGAGAGAGTCGGGAATTAAGATGAAGTTAAACCCTCTCAAAGACGTTTTAAACGGCAAACGGGTGATTATGGTGGATGATTCTATTGTTAGGGGAACCACTAGCCGAAAAATTGTTAAAGCGTTGCGAGATGCTGGGGCCAAAGAAGTTCACATGAGAATCTCTTCTCCTCCTGTTACCCATCCCTGCTTTTATGGTATTGATACCGATAACCAAAGTCAGTTAATAGCGGCCACAAAATCCGTTGCTGATATTTGCGAACAGATAGGGGTCGACTCTTTGGCCTATTTGACTTGGCAGGGAATGTTAGATATGACCGAAGAAGATCCCAATGGTTTTTGTTCTGCTTGTTTTACAGGAGATTATCCCATTACTATTCCTGATGATCTTAAAGGGTCTAAATTGATGTTAGAACAAGTGCGAGGTTAACAAGATGCAGCCCTTTGCATAAGTTCCCGATCGCCTTATAGTGATAGGTGAACCCCAGTTTAATCATGCAGTATTGTGAAAAAAATTTCTATTCTTGGCTCCACTGGTTCTATTGGTACCCAAACTCTTGATATTGTTAACCAATATCCCGAACAATTTCAAGTGGTGGGTTTAGCCACTGGTTCTAATGTTGATTTATTGGCTACCCAGGTCAAACAGTTTCGTCCAGAAATTGTAGCTATTCGTGATGAAAACAAACTAGGAAACCTCAAAGATGCGATTGGGACTCTGGACTATTCTCCTATTATTTTAGCAGGGGAAGAAGGGGTTATTGAAGTTGCTGGTCACGGTGACGCTGAAAGTGTGGTCACTGGTATTGTAGGATGTGCTGGTTTATTGCCTACTATTGCCGCTATCAAAGCCGGAAAAGATATTGCTTTAGCTAATAAAGAAACCTTGATTGCCGGGGGTCCAGTTGTCTTACCTTTAGTTGAAAAACACGGGGTGAAACTATTACCTGCTGACTCGGAACATTCTGCTATTTTTCAATGTTTGCAAGGGGTTCCGGAGGGTGGTTTAAGAAGAATTATTTTAACCGCTTCTGGGGGTGCATTTCGTGATTGGCCAGTGGAACAATTAAAGTATGTTACGGTACAAGATGCCCTGAAACATCCTAACTGGTCAATGGGTCAAAAAATCACGGTTGATTCTGCTACCTTAATGAATAAGGGGTTAGAAGTAATTGAAGCTCATTTCTTGTTTGGAATGGACTACAAAAATATTGATATTGTTATCCATCCTCAGAGTATTATTCACTCGTTAATTGAGGTACAGGATACCTCAGTTTTGGCACAGTTGGGATGGCCAGATATGCGTCTTCCTTTATTATATGCCTTGTCTTGGCCGGAAAGAATTTATACTGACTGGGAAACTTTAGACTTAGTTAAAGCGGGTAGTTTAACCTTTAGAGAACCAGATCACGATAAATATCCTTGTATGCAGTTAGCATACTCAGCAGGAGAAGCAGGAGGAGCAATGTCTGCTGTTTTAAATGCAGCTAATGAGCAAGCAGTAGCTTTATTTTTAGAGGAAAAAATTACATTTTTAGATATTCCTAAAGTTATTGAAAAAACCTGTGATGACTTTAGAGATCATAACCCTTCTAGTCCTAGTTTAGAGGATATTTTAGAAGCAGATAATTGGGCAAGAAAAACTGTTTTAATGGCGGCTGAAGAATTGGGAAATAAAAGTCAAGTTGTTTCTCTAAAATAATAGTGTAGAGAGATGTTATATATGTTATGTATAACGTCTCTACATTGATTTTTAGTTAGTAATTATGCCGATAAATTTAATTTTATTGATTGCTGCTTTATTAGTTTCATTTCTACTATTTCGTTGGCTATTAACTATTATTAAGTCAACGGTTATTAATTTAGTAATTATAGCATTAATTATGGTTTTATTACAGTCTATTTTTGGGATTAGTCCTCAAGAATTATGGAATGAAATTATTAGTTTACCTCAAACTTTTCAAGATGTTTTTCAAAGATACAGTAATCAGTTCTTAAAAAATTAGTATCTTATTTAGGAATATTCTCTAAAATTTGGATACCAATCATCATCTAATATTTGTTCAATTGTGAATGGTAATTCTAAGGGTAAATTAAGGTAAAAATTAGCGTTTTCAGCTTTCAATTGTACCTGTTTTAAAGCTTTCTTATAATTCTTGTCAAGGTTAGCACTAAAATGTTTATAATAATTCTTGGAATCTAAAAAATCAGATAAATCATTTCTAAAGTTATTGATTTCAATCTTCCAACCAGACCAGATAGATAAAAATCTCTATTAACAGGCCAATAAGCATATAATAGTAAATGGGCTAATAATTGGCGAGTAAGACTGTTAATTGCGCATTTATCACTTGCTCCTAATGATTCTATTTCCTCTTGTAAGTTATACCAGTCTAAAGCAGCAGCATCTTTATTTTTGAGTGCAATAACCTGTTGTTCTATCCATTCTCCAAAGTCTAACTCGTATAAACTATTATTCATTTTTTTATTATGTTAGTTAATGGGCAAAAAATCCTGTTAACAACAAAGGTAATAAAATCAGTAAACTAATAATTAATACTGCTGTTTCTGGACTAATAGGAATAGTATTTTTTTCTTTAGGTGGTTCTGTCATTTTGAATTTTCTCCTACATTAATTGCGATTTTAACATATTTTCATCCCAATAAGCTTTGACTTCTGTAATCTTACCAGCTTCATTGAGTTTAAACGTAGTAATACCTTCAGCGTTTGCTTCTTTACCATTCTTAGAAACAACAGTCATTTTCCATTTAACCGCAGCTTCATTATTAACAATAAATAAGGACTCTCTTTCTATCTCAAATTTACTATAAAAATTAGTGAGAATAGTAAACAATTTTTCTGAGTCTTTTTCTGGGTTTAAAGCAGGTTTACCCACGGGATCATAAATAGCTGCATCCTTTGCTAAACTGTCTAACCAACCTTGAGGATTCATCGCAGCTAAACTGTTATAATAGTTAGAAATTGTAGCTTCAATAGACATAGTTTTCTCCAATAGTAAGGTGAGGAATGCCCACCTTACAAACATAACATAAATATGCTCTAAAATTCCGCACTTAAAGGAGTACGAGGAAAAGGAATAACATCCCGAATATTACCCATACCTGTCATAAATTGTACCACTCTTTCAAACCCTAAACCAAATCCTGCATGGGGAACGGTTCCATATTTTCTTAACTCTAAATACCACCATAAATCATCAGGAATGATCTCCATTTCCTTAATCCGTTTTTCCAGCACATCCAGTCTTTCTTCCCGTTGAGAACCACCAATAATTTCCCCAATTTTTGGTACTAATACATCCATGGCAGCAACGGTTTTCTGATCATCATTTAAACGCATATAAAAGGCCTTAATGGCGGCAGGATAGTTAGTCACAATCAAGGGCTTTTTAAATAATTCTTCTGCTAGATATCGTTCATGTTCTGATTGTAAATCTATACCCCATTCCACAGGGTATTCAAACTTTTTATTAGACTTTTCTAGTAATTCAATGGCCTTGGTATAAGTAATTCTTTCAAAGTCATTGTTAATGATATTATCGGCTGTTTCCAAAACCGATTTATCAATACGCTTATTAAAAAATTCCATATCTTCGGCACAAGTTTCCAACACATATTTAAAAATGTATTTTAAAAACTCTTCTGCTAAGTCTTGATCTCCTTCAATATCACAAAAAGCCATTTCTGGTTCTACCATCCAAAACTCAGCTAAGTGACGAGAAGTATTAGAATTTTCTGCCCGGAAAGTCGGTCCAAAAGTATAAACATTTTGAAAAGACATGGCCATAACTTCCGCTTCTAACTGTCCACTTACTGTTAGATAAGCTTGCTTACCAAAAAAGTCTTGAGTGTAGTCTATTTTCTCTTGTTTATCAACAGGAAGTTTACTTAAATCAAAATTAGTTACAGTGAATAATTCTCCTGCCCCTTCGCAGTCACTAGCAGTAATAATAGGGGTATGAACCCACATAAAATCTCGTTCTTGAAAAAATTTATGAATAGCGGTTGCACAAGCATTTCTCACCCGCATAACCGCTCCTATGGTATTAGTCCGCGATCGCAGATGTCCAATGGTGCGTAAAAATTCAAAAGAATGGCGTTTTTTCTGGAGGGGATAGGTTTCGGGGTCAGATGTGCCATATACCTGCACTGTAGCAGCTTTTAACTCGATGTTTTGACCTTTTCCGGGGGATTGTACCAGGCTTCCTGAAACTTCCACAGAAGACCCCGTATTGAGGAGTTTGAGAACATCTTGATAGTTGGGGACGCTTTCATCGAGAACCACCTGTAAACTATTGAGGGAAGAACCGTCATTAACTTCCATAAAAGCAAAATCTTTTAGTTCCCGTTTGGTGCGTACCCACCCTTGAATAGTAACAGTTTCATCGGGTTGGCCGTGGCGTAAGATGTCTCTAACTCGTTTAGTTTGCATTATATATTTAATAGTTTATAAATCCGTTGCCTGAATATTCTACCAAATTTTGTCCTTATAATTGTAGGGTGTATTAGCATAGCATAATAAACCAAGAAATCTAATTTTGGTAGGTTACGACAGAGGATTATATTCTTATTATCACCTAAGTTCTAATAGTCTAACCCTAAGAGAGAGGAAGTATGCTCTAGTAATAATCAAAGAAAAGCTATTTTTCTGTTAAGTCAGATGTGCCTATTTTTTCAGATTAAACTCTAAAGAAAAAAAGTCCTTAATTTCCGCTCTAAATGATTCAGGTAACAGAGCAATCAGGAGAGATAAATCTCCTAAGTTGATGCTTTTTACCCCCAATAACTCAACCCCAACTATCTTATTATCTTGAGCATAATCAATAATAATACCATCAGCAATTTCTTCAGACTCTAAAACTGTCTGATTCTCCAGACGAAGATAAGCTGCATCTACTTCTTGATCATAATTAATTTGAAAACTCATCTTTATACCCCCTATCAAAAAAAACTGTGACAACTGTAATGGGTTGTGTATTTGGATTATAAACTACTCTCAAAGCTCGATTACCAAATTCTGGAATTCGTTTCCACACACGAATTGTATTCGTTCTATTATCTTTATCAGAATAGTCTGGAGTAGTCAATGCACGATGAATCCATTCTTGTTTAATTTGGGATCTCCCTGCTTTATTCAATTCATCGGTTGCGTGTTTAGAAAGAATAAAATCCAACGAAAGTAAACCTCTTTTTAAACTTTAAATAATTTGTAACGTTTTTGCTTTAGGAATTGTTATACCTTCTGCTTGCCATGCTTCTAAATATATTTCAATGACTTCTTCTCCATTTATAATCGCTTCTTCACGGGTTTTTCCATTAGTACAAGGCATAATAACCAGTTCTGACAATTCAGGAATAGTGACTACAAATAACTGATCTTCTTGTGACCATTCAATGATCATACTATAGCGAGGTTCTTGTAATGTCATCGTTTCCATTTTGGGTCTGTACATAGTTATTTTAACTGACTGTAGGATCTAGGAAAGGAGAGGTTTTATTGTATTTAAGTGATTATACTGTGTTATTTTTTCGTATCTTTTTGGGTACTTTACATTTAGATAGATAAATTTACTCATACTTTCATTAAACTAAAAGGATCAAACCAATGCAGAAAACCTTACTTATAACAGGATTAATTTCAACTTTAATAGGAGGGTTATCTTTACAAGCTAAAGCCCAACAAACTATAGTTCTTTATGATCAAGATTTTGAAAATTCTAGGTTTAGGTACAGGTTTCAAACGCAAATTAGGTAAAGCTAGGAAGAAATAGAATAGTAAGGTGGGCATTGCCCACCCTACAATTAAACTATAGCTGATAGATTACTCATATTTAATTGCTGTAAAGCTTTCCAATTTATAATATCCTCATACAAAGATTCATACCCTTTAACATTGGGATGTAAACCATCATTAATTAATCGTGACTTGACATAATTTTCTCCTCTTCCTAACCATAAATCGAAAATATCTAGATATGGAATATTACGAGACTGACAAGCTTTTTTTGCAACTTCTTTATAACGATATTGATCAAAATGATTAAAATAAAAACAGTCAATAAAGGGCATTTTTTCCTCATCCACTGGAACCATACCGACAAAATATACAGGACATAATTGCTGCGCTTTATCTAATAAATTCTCTATTTCCTGTTGATATGTCTCAAAGTCTGTAAATAAACGCCCATTGGGTCGTCTCAACCTCGCCGAATCATTCACCCCAACCGAAAGCATAATCAGATCAGGAACACGGTTGCGTAACTCTCCACGATACCGATATTCCCCTTCTAAGCGTTCGGCCACTTGATGGGTGCGATCGCCTCTCACCCCCAAATTATACAATACATGACCATTTTCCTGCCCCATCCACTGACGACGCAACCTCTCAACCCATCCACCCCCAACGGTATCACCGTACCCATACACTAAACTATCTCCTAACGCCACAATTCTCAAGGACTGAGTGTTAAAGGATGAATTCCAGATTTGTGTAGGGTTGGCAACGGTTGACATTAAGAAGACTCCTGTAATGGTCTGTAAAATAACTTCATATTTTGATACGAAACTTTATTGTAGCGTAACTCGGTAAAATTATTTGTGTAGTATAATTGTAGTGTGCTGTCATAAAGTAAAAATCTATGCCTTACGAACCTTTAAAAATTAGTACAGAAAAACCCGTATTATCTTGGGCTGATCATGATTTAGCATCAGCAGAAATGCAGATGGCAAAAAATGTTGCCTCTCTACCTTTTGTATATAAACACGTTGCTTTAATGCCGGATGTACACTTAGGAAAAGGGGCTTTAGTAGGGTCAGTTATTGCTACCGAAGATGCAGTTATTCCTGCTGCTGTGGGGGTAGATATTGGTTGCGGTATGGCTGCTATTAAAACACATTATAAAGCTGATCAATTAGAAGGAAAATTAAAGCAAATTCGCTCTGAAATTGAAGCTACTATTCCTGTGGGTTTTGAGCAGAATAAAGAAGCGGATAAAATGGTTACAAATTGGCAAAATTGGCGTAAATTTAAGGACTTACATAAAGGAGTTCAAAAGTTAGAAGTCAAAGCCTTAAACCAAATGGGATCATTGGGGGGAGGTAATCATTTTATCGAAGTTTGTTTAGATACAGAAAACAAAATTTGGTTAATGTTACATTCCGGTTCTCGTCATATTGGTAATAAGTTAGCACAATGTCATATTGGTACAGCCAAAGAGTTAGCAAGGTTAGCAAATATTTCCTTACCAGATCCAGATTTAGCTTATTTTGTAGCAGGTACTGATGAATTTGCTGCTTATTGGCGAGACTTACAATGGGCGCAAAATTATGCCCGTTTTAACCGAGATGTAATGATGAAAAGGTTTTAAAAAATCATTGATAAACACTTAGGAGGTGGGAAACCAAGCAAACCTTTATTATCTGTAAACTGTCATCATAATTATGCAGAAAAAGAGCTACATTTTGGTAAAAAAGTGTATGTTACTCGTAAAGGTGCAGTAAGAGCAAGAGAAGAAGATTATGGAATTATTCCTGGTTCAATGGGAGCAAAATCTTACATTGTAAAAGGCAAAGGAAACCATGATAGTTATTGTTCTTGTTTTCCAGCAGAAACCTTTATCTTGACAGAGCAAGGATTGATGAAAATTGAGGATGTTTTTAACTCATCCAATACTGTTAAATTGATCTCTTATGACCAAGAATCTCAAAAGTTTGTCCCTAAAGCAATTATTGATAAAAGTGTTTGTGATGCTGTGGTCAATAAATACTCTCTATCTCAGACAAGAAGACATTTAGATAATACAATTTCTTGTACACCCGACCATCCTTTTGCTACTTATAAAAAAGGAGAATTAGTCTATGATTCCATTGAAAAAATTGCTGATTACCAGAGTGGAGTTATTATTCCAACTGAGATTGATTTACCTTCAAAATTAACTTTTGAAGAACAAGATCACAATTTTTATTATCTGTTAGGAGTTATTTTATCTGATGGAACAATTTATCAGACTAAAAGAGCAAATGCACCTGATATTAATCAACGTCCACGAGGAGGAAAATATATACAGTCTTATATTGGTATTTTCCAAGCAAATAAACCTGAAAAACAAGAATTTATGAATCAGATAGAAACCTTACTAAGAATTTATAGTGATCAGGTTTCTGTAAGAATAACTCCACCAAGAAAGAGTAATTTACACGGTCGAATCATTCAAGGAACAGGTTTAATTGAGTTAACAATTAGTGACTTAGATTTTGTGAATAGATTTAAGAGTATTTTACCTAAGTTACCTAATATCTTGTTAACGAATCCTTGGTTAGCATTACACTTTTTGGCAGGTTATTTGGATGGAGATGGTAGTTATAACCGTGATACTATTTCTATTAGTGTTGGTAAAACTGAGATGTTTTCTCCCTTAATTTGTGCTTTTTTGAGTCTTGGAGTTGCTTATAAAGTTTACCGAAATCGTAATCATTATGCGATTGAATTCCGAGATAATGTCATCATGAACAAATTGCGTGAAATTTGTAAAAGATTACAGATTACAGAACCTCCAAAACGTCTTTATTCTGATAAGCTATTATTAGCAAAAACCCTTGTAGATGGTGATTTAAAATGTGAGAATTTCACCACAATAGCTAAACAAGGAAAAATGGTTAGTGTTCATAAATTTGAGGGAGAATCATTAGACAAAACTTTAGCTATGAATCGAGTTTTTTCTATTGAGAAAGTTGGGGAAACTGCGGTTTATAACTTTACCGTCGAAGACAATCATAATTATATTGTTTTTACGGATTTTTATACCCCCATTTTAGTCCATAATTGTTCTCATGGTGCTGGTCGTTTGATGTCTCGAAGTAAAGCTAAAAAAACATATACTCTTGATGATTTAGTTGAACAAACAAAAGGAGTAGAATGTCGTAAAGATCGAGGTGTATTAGATGAAATTCCTGGTGCCTATAAACCTATTGAAAAAGTCATGAATCAACAATCTGATTTAGTAGAAGTTGTAGCGACTTTGAAACAGGTTATATGTGTCAAAGGTTAATTAGTAGGGCGATGCGCTCCCCACCTTAAACATTTATGTTAAATTAAACTTATATTCAGAGTGTATCTCCCAATTTCTGCCATTATGTATTAATAAAGTTAGTTTGCTTACGACAAAATTATAGTAAATCTCTTTATCTTTAAATTCCTCCCAAGCTTGATAAAAATTATTTTTAGTTAAATCTCGAAAACCAACGGTTAAATGGGGAGAAAAAGGGCGTTTTTTAGACACTTGATGAACAATATTTAAGGAAGATTCTAAACGAGACATTAATAATTTTTGAATCAATAAAAGTTCAGTATTTTTAACTACATCGATATAAATAACACGAGGTTTGAAAGCAGCAAAACCATTTAAAGTCAGAGAAAAGGGTTGTTGAGATTCCGAGAAATCATTTAATTCTTGGATTAATATTTCTAAGTCTTCTATATCCCATTCAAAAGGTGGTTGTAAGGTTACATGAGGAGGAGATTTTAAAGCAGCTTTACTATTATAAATATCCCGAAAATGCTCTTTGATTTTTGTTGCCTCTTCTTGTATATATTTAGGAGGAATTAAAGCAATAAAAAATCGTCTTTTTGAAACTTTTTGGACATTATTCATAGATTTTTGTGATTTTATTTTTAAACATATTAACACAAGTATCCTGCTTTTATTACAGTCTAGAAACCTGAGTTAGATATAAGAAAATTTATAGACAATTTGTCAAAATCAAAAGTTTCAAACACTGATTATTTCCCTAACAAAGTAAGGGTCAACGGTGGTTGATCATTAGTCCGAACTCCGAACTCCGAACTCCAAACTCCGAACTAAAGTTAGAAAACTATGTTACTTTCATCTATATATTTATTCAATTCATTTGGTTATTATCAACATTTGATTTCCTCCTCTTTGTAGTTGATAGGAAACTTTTTCAAGTTTACATTTGTAGCCTTTATTTTCTAGATATGTAATAATAAATTGAAGATAAGGAGAAATTTTATTTTGTAAAGTGATTAAGGGAAAAATCCTTACTTCACGACAAATACGTAAGATTTCATCAATAGAATTAATATGAAATTGTTGATCAAAATGAGCAGAATAAAGAAAGAGAAAATGAGAGACTAGACCTAATTCATATTGATTTTTATCATACTTTAATCTTGGTAATTGTCCAATGTTGTATCTATTATCTTTTTTCCCTATTTCATAATCAGCACAAAATAACGCAATAACTTTTTCTCTATTTTTTCTTAAATTTTGAGGTGATTTGTGATAACTCCAAACCCAATCATTCGGAGTGTTTTCTACTTGTTTAATAATATCATCAACAACAGCACAAAATCGCCTTTTAATTTCCTCACCACTGAAAATATAGAGAGGATCAACTGAATTAATTTTATAACCTAATTTAGTTCCTTCTGCATTAAAACTCGCAGGCCCATCTGCAACACTTAAAATTGATTTTTTAAAATCATTTTCTGTCAGATTGAACATTTTAATATATTCGTCTAATGACCGTCCAAATGGGACAACTTTTTCTAAGTTCATTACCATATAATTTACCTCATACTTGAACTATTTTTATATCTTAATACAATTCTGAAAAATTGAAAAATACTCATAACTATTGTAGGGTTCAACTACCGTTGACCCCTACCTAATCATCTGTTAATTATCTTTGATTATGCAGCCAGTTTTTGCTTATCTTTTTGAAGTAAATTAATAACTGAATTCTTCTCCAATAATCCTAAAACTTGACCATTTTCTCCAATGACAGTCAGTTGTTTAAAGGGGTCATCTTCTAACAGTTTAACTACCTCTAATAGTGTTGCCTCAGCCTGAATGGTTATCAAATCTGTAACTGGTTGTATTACTTCAAACAGCCTAATTTCTGTCCAATCAGATGTAGGAATTTTTTTCAATCTTTCTACTTCTAAAACCCCCGATAAAGTTCCCTCTTCATTAACAACTAAGAACTTTCTCCATTGATTTTTTCCGATAACATAATTATTAACGAATTCACGGATAGTTAAGCCACTAACAACAATGGGACTATTCGGAATAATCGCATCTTCTGCTGTGTAACCATTTAAAGTTTCTTGTACTTTTGCCGATTGAGCAGAATTTCCTGCATTTTGTAATAAGAAAAACCCAATTAATAACGTCCAAAAACTACCAAATCTAAGAATTCCTAAAATAGATAAACCACCGATTGCAACCGCTAACCAACCGAATACTTGACCCACACGACTAGCAAAAATAATCCCTTTATTGGGGTTACCTGTAATCTTCCAAACCAGAGACTTTAAAATATTTCCACCATCCAAAGGTAAGCCAGGAATTAAGTTAAATAACCCTAACACTAAATTGATAAAAGCTAATAACTCAATAATCGCTTCAATGGGTGTAGATAAGTTAAAATTAAACCCAACTAAGAAGAAAATAGCTGATAATAATAAACTCACCCCAGGCCCTGCGATTGCCACCAAAAAAGCCTCTAAAGGCGTATCAGATTCTTTTTCTAAATTAGCTAATCCTCCGAATAAAAATAACGTAATCGATTTAACATCAATACCTTGAGAAATAGCAACAAAACTATGACCCAATTCGTGTGCCAGAACAGAAGCAAATAATAATAAAGCAGCAATAAAACCTAATAGCCAAGGCAGCAAACCATTGAGTTGAGGAAAGAAACTTAACTGTTCTCCATAACTAAAAGTAACTAATCCTAAAACCAAAAACCATGAGGGGTTGACATAAAAAGGAATACCGAATAAATTTCCAACTCTTATATTGTTATTCATCTGAATAACCTCCTATTTTGTCAGCGATTTTATCTTTTTTCGCTGTTGCTTAATCTTATTGTAACGAAATGTAAAATTAAGAGAAATTAGAAATTATCGTAAAACCCGTCCTCAGAGGTTCGGTTGATCTAAACTAAGGAGACCAATGGAAAAAGTGTCACCATTAGCAGCGATTAAACCCAGATTTTTGCTAAGATAAAGTCCTTAGTAACCAATGTAAATCTCATAAGACTATGACATACGTAACTTCCTCTGCTAGAGCAGAAATGAGTGAGTTAAGGCGGTTAAAAACATTATTACCCCCAGAACTACAAAACTGGGTGATGGTAGAAGGCAGTACAGAAATCAACCCCCCTCTCATACGCTGTGAAGAATTGGGAAGAGATGAAGTAGAAATTCAAATTGACCTAGCTAAATGGGAAAATTTAGCAATTGATCAGCGAAATTTGCTCTTTTGGCACGAAGTTGCCCGTATCCAAAACGATACTATTCCCAGAGAAGGATGGGAAATGGCAGCCCTAGCCATCGGTTTAGGAGGGGCAGTAGGAGAACTTTGGGTGCAAGATGGCTTACTCTTACTCCTAGCTTTAGGGTTATGTGGCATTTCTGGGTATCGACTCTGGCAGAAAAATAACGGAGAACGGAAATTAAAAGAATCTATCGAAGCTGATGAAAAAGCTATTGCATTAGCGACTCGTTTTGGTTATACTTTGCCCAACGCTTATAAAAGTCTTGGCAGTGCTTTTAAAACACTGATTGAGCAAACTCCTAACCGTCGCCAGCGCAAACAATATGAGTCTCGTCTGCAAGCCCTCAGACGCAGTGCCAGCAAGGCAAAAGAAAAAATGCAGCAGGACAAAGGAAAGCGTCCCCTACGTTGAAATTAATAGCCCAATTCATAACAGGTGATGACTATCCAAACTCCAGAAACTTCCTTTCCTATCGTCATTATTGACAACCACCCCGTGATGAAAATGCCAAAACGTTTAACCGTTTTAGAGGCAGTTCTTTTCAAACAGGTGTGTCATCAATATTTAGAGTCTGGAACCCTTCCTGAGCAGCTAATTTTAGACTTTGAGGAAACTGAATTTATGGATAGTAGTGGCATAGGGGCTTTAGTCCATAATTTTAAGGCAGCCAAAAACAAAAATGTTGCTCTCCTTCTCTATCACACCTCGCCCCCAGTAATGGCGGTGTTATCCCTGACGGGACTTGATGAGATCATACCCATCACCAACAGCCTGGAAACCAAGGAACCCTCTACTGCTTCGGTGCAACCCCCTGAAACTCACCCTTCTGTTTCTTCCTGGATTAAAAGAACCATCGATATTATCGGCAGTTTAGTTGGTTTGTTGATCACTGCGGTTCTATTCATCCCCATTGCCATCAGCATCAAGATGGATAGTCCAGGCCCCATTTTCTTCCATCAAACCCGTTGTGGTTGGCTAGGAAAACCGTTTCAGATGACTAAATTTCGCTCTATGTGCGTCAATGCCGAAGCCCTTAAAAAAAAGGTTCAGAACCAAGCTCAAGGGGCTATCTTTAAAAATACGAATGATCCCCGTATAACTAAAGTAGGACGTTTTTTACGCCGTACTAGCTTAGACGAATTACCTCAATTTTGGAATGTATTAAAAGGGGAAATGAGTCTAGTGGGAACCCGTCCGCCGACCCCCGACGAAGTGGAACGCTACGAAGTACCCCAATGGCAACGCTTAAACGTTAAACCAGGTATGACAGGGGAATGGCAAGTGTACGGGCGATCGCGAATTACCAATTTTGAACAAGTAATTGAACTAGACTTAAGATATCAAAAAAATTGGAGTCATTGGTATGATATTCAGCTTATCCTAAAGACTGTGTTCATTTTATTCCAAAAGAATAGTGGTGCAGTCTGATCGACCCGATAACAATCATCCGTCTTTGCTCAAGCCTTGTCGACTTATAGTGGAGACAGAAATCTTAGCTTTGGAAAAAATTTTAGTTTGGTTTGAAACCATTGCTAAACCTTATTTACCGCCGAAAATTTTATGGGAATGTAAACTAGCTTTATCGGAAGGGTTTACCAATACAGTTCTCTATGCACACGATAATTTACCGCTAACGGTTCCTATTATTGTTGATGTTAATTTTTATCACACTTGGGTTGAGATTCTTATCTGGGATCAAGGACCTTTTTTTGATTTAAAAGCTAAATTAGCACAACTAAAAGAGCAACAAATTCATCCATTAGAACTTGAAAGCGATCGCGGTCTATTTTTTATGGATAAATTAACTGATGAGTTAGAATATATTCGCATTAATAATGAGAAGAATTGTTTGAAAATGAAAAAACATTTGATTTGATTAACAATTAAACCATCCTTTGTATGGTAATTTCTCATTGATAATGAGCAGAAAAATTAATTCCCAATTATTCATTATCTATTGTCCATTATCAATTAACAACCTTGTTCATTTTTTCCTGCCAAATAAACCAAAGAGACCTCCTCCTTTTTGTTTGTCGGAGGGTTTTGATTTTTCGGAATTAGGAAGCACTTTATCTAAAGCCAATTTTGCTTTAATTACAATGGGATCTTGGGGATTGACTTTTCTTGCTTTATTAATGTGAATTTTAGCCATTGTTAATTGTTCTTGTTTCAGATAGGCTAAACCCAATAAACCGTGACAACTGCTATTATTTGGATCTTGTTTTAGGGTTTCTCGTAATTCAACAATTGCTTGAGAAAGGTTATTCCGTTTGATATCATCCTCAGCGCGTTTTAAAGCACTTTTAATTGCTGATTTCTCATCATTTTTTCTCTTTTCTTTTTTAGTTTCCTCCTGTTTTGAAGGTGAGGATGTTTTTGTTTCTGCTTGTACTTTTGATTCAGGTTTTGGCTGAGGTTTCGGTTTTGCTTTTTCTTTAACTTTCTCTCCTTGAGAAAGCATCAAATAAATCAAATTTAATTCACTAATTTGGGCAGTAATCTTAAAAAGATTATCTAAGTCATCATACTGTTGACTAACTAAAGGTTCTAAAAGTCTATGATAGGTTAATTCTTGATTATTGCTGGTTTGTAGAAGTTTCTGGGCCTCATCTGTAGCAATAGTAATACTAATTAATTCCTCGGCTAAGTTTTTTCCCATTTGAGATAATACTAACTTATATTCGTGACGATAACGATCTTTTGATAATGTTTCGTAGGCTGGATTAACTAACTTTGATAAAATTTTAGTAGCTAATTTTTTTTCTTTCTCTGTATTACCGTTAAAAGTATCAGGATGGAGAATATAAGCTATTTTTAAGTATCGTTGACGAATGTGACGAGTGTCAGCATTAATGGGGACTCCCAAAATAGCATAGTGATCGGTTATATCATATTTAAAAAGTCCTTGTTCTATTGGAAAAGACATAAAGTTAATCGTTTATTTCTAAAATTATATTCTCTGGAAATAGAGATTTTTTTTACCATATAAAAGTGCAGCTTAAAAATTGATTGTTAGAATTATGACATTATTTTTCTGGTGCTTTCAACAGTGTATTTTAGCCTAACCTAATAGGTATGTTCTTTAATTGTAATCAATATCAAGCTGCTTAAAAGTTTGTGACAAAGCTTTATTGCTCAAGGTCTATACTTCATTATAATACCATTTTCTTTGGGGGTTCGCTAATTTGTAAAAGCATAGTTCCACCAAGATCTGATTTTTTTAACCGTAAAAGGCTTTTAACCAAGGTAATGCTTCTGTTAAGGCTTGACTCAAACTATGATGAATCTTTCCATTAGTGGCTAATAAACGTCCCTCTTCTAATTTTAGGGGACTTTCATCATAAGCAGTCACTTTACCTCCTGCTTCCTCTAAAATTATGATTCCTGCTGCTATATCCCAGGGACTCAAACCCCTTTCCCAATAACCGTCTAACCGTCCACAGGCTACATTGGCAATATCTAACGAAGCTGATCCACCTCGACGCACTCCTTGGGTAAGATGGGTTAAATAACAAAATTCTGGATAGTTCGTGTCTTTTGTTTCTCGGCGATCGTAAGCAAATCCTGTTACTAATAAACTGTTGCTTAATTGGTCGGTTTGTGATACTTTAATAGGGCGATAATTAACTGTAGCTCCTAGTCCTTTTGCTCCTCGAAACAACTCTTTATTAAAAGGATTATATATTGCACCTACTATCGGTTTCCCTTGCCATAATAAGCCAACAGAAACGGCTGAAGCAGGATAACCGTGGGCATAGTTTGTAGTCCCATCTAAGGGATCAATTACCCACAAATAATTACTATCACTGCCTCCTATTTTACCAGATTCTTCAGCCAAAATTTGATGGTTAGGGACTCTACGTTTCAGGATATTTAAAACCGTAGCTTCTGCTTTTTTATCTGCTTCTGTGACTAGATCCCCTGGACGACCTTTTTCTTCAATTTGCTCTAACTTATCTACTAAATTCTCTAAAATAACTCCAGCAGTCATTGCCGCTTCTGTGGCAACATCTAGCAATATTTGTAATTCTTTTGTATCTGGTAAGCTCATAAATATTTTTAGGATTGAGGGTGCTATTCTTATTATTCCCTATAATTGAACAATTGAAAATGCTATCCATAATTTTAGTGATTTTTTGGAGCTTAATATTATTAAGCCCCAAAGGTATTTTAATTGGTAAAAGCAGAAGATTTAATCATCATCTAAGGGCAATCCTAATTTAACTTTTCCCTTACCAAAGTAGCGTCCAAATTGTAATTCATAAACTTCATCTTCGTCTTGGGTTTCTACTTCTAAGTCTGACTGAGCATAACTAACACATAACAGAGCATAACCTTTTTTTCTTAGTTCAGGAGATAAACCTACTGCTTCAGGTTGGTGAACTTCTCCTGATACAATACGTACAGCACAAGAAGTACAAGCCCCATTACGGCAGGAAAAAGGCAGTTCATAGCCTTGTTCTTCTGCACTATGGAGAATGTAGCGATCATCAGGCACTTGTAGAGTATATTCTTGATTCACTTGACGATGATGAATGCGAATGGTGTGATAACGACTCATGGGGAAATTTGGGAATTATCAACTATTATTATAAACTTTTTGTCAAGGGTTTAAACAAAAATTATTTAACTGAATATTTATCAATTTTTGGGATCTAATATTCTTAAGCATATATTAATATTTTCCCATTTCAAGCCTTAAAAAATATTATAGAGAAATCTCTAAAAAAGTATTATCAAAATCGGCTTTGTATAACTTGGGAGAGTTGCATATCATAAAAAATAGTATTTGTAAACAGTATTTGTTTATTAGTTGAGAGACTAGAATATCCTCTAAAAATCAGTAAAAATATTGAGGTATTTAGATATTTTTTGGGAATACTAAGGTCAGATAAACAGAAGTTATCAGTAACTTTCTACATAAATTTACTGATGACTTGAATAACTCAATACTTATAGCAGTCGCCAAAGCTATTAGGACATTTTTCTGTTCCCTGTTCCCTGTTCCCTGTTCCCTTAAAATATAATTTATGTGTCCTAACTAGCCTGTCTATTGCTATAT
>JAAUYK010107533.1_pt1 | contig 35927 bp, 37 predicted proteins | sample 7278021 | NCBI WGS metagenome assembly JAAUYK01 (sample SAMN14350223, study PRJNA611818) | marine sediment metagenome | isolation source: surface marine sediment (1.8m) | place: French Polynesia: Moorea | collected 2018-08
ATGTGGTTTGACATAATTAGTGTAGAACTTTTTAAGTTTATTAGCTGTGGGTTTTAATCCCTCTTTATAGGTCACACTCCAAGCTTTTAGCCCCCAATTAAAAACCCAACGGCTATAACCTGCGTGTCTCGCCATTATGGTTTTTTGTTGGTTATTGAGTTTTAGCTTAGTTCTAAAACCTAGTAGCATATCTTAAAAAGTTCCCAATGGTTCGATTATATCAGACTCAAGGTCAAGAGGTAACAACACTCCTCATTGTATCGCCTTGTGACGTTTTGTTCTATAAATAAGGGACGCTTAGGAATGCTCTCCCTGATCTTACTGTTAACTTTCGGCACTGTTAATCTTATCTCGGTTTTAAGGATTTCACCATCATAGTATTACTGACTTAAGCACATTCATCAACAGCAATTAAAGATTTTTGTTGTGATTGTAATTGATACATATGGTTAAACAAATTCCAACAATATTCTTCAGATAGTCCACAAGTCACGGCACCCCGTAATACTACATTCAAATACCAATCATTAGGGGCTAATTCTTGGGGTAATTTATCGATTACCACATAGGTTCTCACATTAGTATAAACTTTTCCTTGACTCTCAACAGTGACAGTGTGTTGACGATACCCATTGCGTGGGACTTCTTCCCTTTCATCGAGGCGATCACTAAACCGCCAAGGGAGATGATACAGTACCCCTTCTACTTTACCATTGGGGTCCTCAACCACATCTAATGCGCCACAGTTGCGCCGTAGGGAACGACGATAAAACCCCAACCGATACCCTTCTAATATCCCTATTCCCACTATATACTGATGAGTCTTTTCCCCAAAGGTTCGTTTTAAGTCCACTGGACACATACAAGAACCATAGGCAAAATAGTAAAATGAGGGTTCTAAGGTCCCTTGAGGTTGCCAATGACTTCCCTGTGGATGATGATGACTGGTATGGTTGGTTGCTATTTCGTTTCCAATAAACGCAGAGGTGTTAGGGTTTGGACTCATAGCTAATAATCAATGGTTTATCTTTTATCATTCATTGTATCCTAATGGTTGAGAAATTTTCAGATACAAAGGATACTTTTCTGCTTAACGCTTAACTTTTTTGTTGAGTGGGACGCAATAAAATGTCATGAATTTGTACATAGTCTGGTTGGGATAAAACATAGTAAACTGCGTTAGCAATATCTTTGGGTTGTAAGACAGGAAAACGACTATAAAGTTCTTGGGCTTTTTCTTTATTATTGTTGTATTTTTCAGCAAATTCTGTTTCCACAAAACCTGGACTAATAGACGAGATTTTAATGTTTTTCTTGGCTTCTCTTAACTCTTGTCGTAATCCTTCTGTTAACGCCCTCACTGCGTATTTACTAGCAGCATAAACTCCACTATATAAAGGCACACGATGACCGGACATTGAACTAATATGAATAATATGGCCTTGGTTGCGATCGCTCATATCTTTAATCGCTTCACGGGTACAAATACATAAGGCTAAAACATTCACTTCTAACATTTCTCGCCATGCTTCTGTTTCCCCTGTCATTAATGGTTCTTTATGACCTAAACCGGCATTATTAATTAATATATCAAGCCCACCCCATTTATCTCTAACTGTGTTAAACATATTCAATATTTCTGCTTGTTGACGTAAATCAACTTTTAGGGCTAATATTTCAGTATTTTTTTCTTGTAACTTTTCTGTTAATTGATCTAATCTTTCTTGACGACGGGCGCAAATAACTAAACGATAGTTGTCTGCTGCTAAACGATGGGCGATCGCTTCTCCTATCCCACTGGATGCACCAGTAATTAAAGCAACTTTTCTAGATGATTTTTCTATCATAATACCAATTATCCTTGATGATGTTTTTTATGGATATTGTTTTTAGTAATGTGCAAATACAATGTATTAGCTTGACATATTGCATAAGTTAACATAACATAGTAAGGTTTGAAATGGTATAGTATTTTTCTTGGGAGCCTGTCATTTTTACAACCTATAGCAATCAGTAATGATTCATGAGATATCTCTTTTCTTATCTGTTGCCTGTTGCCTTCTACTCAGACTTAATTCTCACAACTGATATTAGTTCAATTATTCCATAATTTCCTTAACTAATTTTTCTGCTTCTTGTTTTGTCTTAATTTCTCCATCTAAAGTTAAAGCGAGTAACCGATCTAAGACAAGTTTATACTGTGGTCCTGGTTTATACCCCATGCGTTTTAAATCATTACCATTTAAGGGTGCTTGAACTTTTGACCATTGGGTTAAATATTGCCAAATAATTCGTCTAATTTCTTTGTTAGAGTTAACTGCGACTAAAATTAAATCTGCCAATTTATGGGGATATAATTGTTTATATTGATCGCTTATTTTCTTACATTTTGATAACATCTCTTGCGTTTCTGAATAAATAATGTTATTTTTATCTATCCTTTCTAGACTGTCTTTAGGTAGTTGTAAATTAAGCGCAACTTGTTTTCTTTGTTGGGGATTAATTTGAGAAATTAATATTTCTAAACGTATCAACCAATGACCAATATTATTATCAGGATCAAGATATCTTAGCCAACGAGAAGCACAACGAATTTGCCACCATATTTTATCATCTAATTTTACTTGATTATGTAAGCATTTAAAAGCATCTAAATATGACAACAATTTTAAAGCTTGTCTCCAATAATTTGCTTCTAAAATATACTTCAATTCAGCTTTTAATCGTGTTGTTAAGGCAGGAGTTACATGATTTTTAAGTTTTAGTTTATCATAGATACCGCTTTCAATAGCATAACGAATATAGGTTTCTGTTTGGGGTTCAATTTCAAAGTTTAATCTAACAGCAAATCGCACAGCACGATAAATTCTGGTGGGATCTTCAATAAAACTATTAGCATGAAGTACCCGAACTTCTTTACCTTTTAAATCTAATAAACCACCAAAAAAATCTAATAATTCTCCTTCCCTCGGTGGGGTTAATTTAACTGCTAAAGAATTAATAGTAAAATCCCTTCTATATAAGTCTTGACGAATAGAACTTGCTTCTACTTCTGGGTTAGCTGCCGGGTAAGGATAAAATTCAGTTCGTGAGGTAGCAATATCGAGACATAGTGACCCAAACTCTGGATCTTTATGCCATAACAAAGCTGCTGTTTTAAACTCACCATGTACTGATAATCTAGATTTAGGATATTTTTTCTGTATGCTTGAAGCTAATTCAACTCCTGCTCCCACATCAGCAGATTTATGAAATCCATCTACAACTAAATCAATATCTTGAAGTAATACTTTTTGATTATCTTTGGTTAGTAATAAGTCTCTAACTGCCCCTCCTACAATGTATAAATGCCAGCCTTTTTCCTCTGCTTCTTGAGCAATCATTTCTAATAATTTCCAAGTAGAACTTTCCAAAGAGTGACTTATTGAAGGTAATAAACAGGAAAACGTTGCCACTCTTTTCCCATTTTCGTCTTTAACTTCTGTTCTCTGTTGATGAATTTGTCTTAATAAGTCAGTACGTGTAACAATTCCTAAGAGTTTATTATCATCAATAACAGGTAATCTTCCCACATCATAAGTTACCATAATTGATTCAATATCAGGTAATAAAGTATCAGGAGTAATGGTTTTGAGGTTTTTGGTCATATATCCTTTTACTGGTGCATGACTAAACCCATGATGCAATGCTAAATCTAAATCTCGGCGTGAAATAATACCAACTAAATGATCATTTTCATCCACCACCGATAACCCTGAATGACCATAGCGAAATAACACCCTTTCTGCTTGTTCTATAGTAGTTTGCGGACGAATAGTCCTCACTGGAGAAGACATTAAATCTCTGGCCGTTAAAGGGTGGGGAATTTGAGGAATAAATTCTTCTACTAATTGCTTTAATTTGCTTTCAGCATCGACATTTCTTAACATTAAAGAAGCGGCTTGACTATGACCACCCCCTCCATAAATTGAGAATAATTGATTAAGATTAGTTCCTTCAATACGAGTCCTCCCAATCACAACTAAACGATTTTCAGGATATGGCTTATTATTATGTCGTTTGTGATAAATATGAGCAAATAATAAAGCATCACTTTCGCTTAACTCTATTAATCTTTCCGTTAAATTAGATAATCCTGAGACAAAATTTTCTGTTTCAATGAGTACCCAAGCAACCCGATATCCTCGAATATTTTTTGTTTCTAATTTATCTAAAGCTTCTGTAAAAATTTCTTGTAATTCAGGTGTAAAACCTGGGTCACAATATTCAGCAATAATCTTAACATTTGCTCCCATTTCCATTAACCAAGCTAAGGCTTGAGCATCTCTCGCAGTTGACTGGGCAAAGGTCAAAGAACCTGTATCAACATGAATTCCTAAACCCATAATAGTCGCTTCAATGGGGTTAGGATTAACCTTTTCTTGCTGCATTTTTTCCACAATTAAAGTGGTACTAGCCCCCACTGCTTCTATTTGTTGGAAAGTAGCAGGAATATCCGATTTACTGTTGAGATGATGGTCGTATAATTCCACACTTTTAATCTGTGGTAAACTCAACCATTCTGCTGCTTTTCCTAAACGGTTAAGTTGTTGATTATCTACTACAATTAAATGACGAATTTGTTTAGGGTTAACACTTCTTAACTCAATGAGAGCAATTTCATCTCGATGTAATGCTAAAAAATCCTTAACCTTTGGATGGGCCCCACCAGTTAAAACGATGCGACTTCCTACTCTGAGACAAGACAAACCAACGGCCGCCCCTAATGCGTCAAAATCAACTGTCTGGTGGCATAAAATTAAGTCCATAACGTCCCTATCAATTTGCGATCGCTAATCTAATTTTATCTTTTTGACTGCTGAAACTTCACGAGACTCCAAGAATTGTTGTCTAAGTCAATTTTTTTCAGTTTATAATGAGCGGTTGAATGTTGTCCATAAAGGATAAACTCACAATGAGATATTTCGTTAATAAGCAGTTTATAATCACCGAAGTCTACTTTTTTTATTTTTCCTCTTCCTTTACTAATAGTTCCTTCATAACTTAAATAAATCAAGCGATGATCTTGAATTTTTTTAACTATGATTTTTTGTTCTTGTTGAATTTCAGACAAAGGAATTGTTAATTGCCATGTAGCCAAAGTTTCGCTATATTCCAGCATTAAATCATAGTGAGGTTGACCGTAACCTGTATGATGATGAAAAACAAATTGTTTTAACATTGTCTAAAACCTTTGCCCGATAATAAAATATTGTACTACAATTAATAGTCATTCAATACCATTAATATATTTCATATCTAAGAATAATAACTTTCCATTACTCGTCCAAAACTATATATTTTTTCTTAATATATTTTGTATGATAGGCAAATTTATCTACATGATGAATAGTTCACATCAGTTTCTAATTTGCCCACCCTATCGTGTTAAGATTGCTTTATAAGAACCATAATTTAACTAAGGACAATAACTTTCCATAACTCGTCCAAAACTATAAATTTTTTCATAATAGTAGCTACTAACTTTATCTCCTTGATCAGATAAAGGATCGATGGCAATTTTATTCCGTCCTACATCTTGACCTGAACTATGAATATAATAATTGTCCCCTAAATAAAGGGCAACGTGATCAACTTTCTCGTTAGCAAAAAAGATTAAATCCCCTGGCAATAATTCCTCATAAGAAATGTTTTTAACAAAGAATTCTTGTTGATAAGAATCCCTCGGTAGCCAGATTCCTGATGCAGAAAACGCAGCTTGCATGAGTCCAGAACAATCATAATTAGGGGCAACTGTACCTCCCCATAAATAATAATTAGGTTCTGCCATTGCTGCTTTAGTAAAATCAATAATATCAGGGATATTTTTTTCAATTTCTTGACGAGATATCTGTTTATATTGATAACTTTTAGGACAAGGTTCTAAGGTTGGCAAATCATTCAAAGACAACCAAGCTAAGTAACCATCTTCACATAATCGAACCTGTATAAATTGATTAGTTATAGTTGTTTCTAGTAGCTTAAGATGTCTTTGGGTAGCTGCTTGAGTAGCCAACTCTTGCCCCGTCGGTGAATTGTATAAATTAAGGGAAATAGGGCAATAATATTCGCCAGAAGTGGATGAAGGTAATAATTCTAGAGACGTTGCAGGGGAAGACAATACTAACATATCCTCGTCAGAACCGATAAGATAAAATAATGTGCATAGGGTTTCGCCTTGATGGTACTAAATATTTTGACTTTGAACATATCTAATTTTGATTAAGTTTCAAAACTCAAGGACAAGTAAAGCCCCGAAAACTCGTGCTAGAGCGTTAGTTCTTTATGCGTATTTTTCGCCAAAAATCAATGTGTAAGACCTTGAATCAACTATTAGCACCATCAGAGACAACGACAGAGAAGGATTGTCAGATGTTCCAGAAATATCAAGAAATACAGACAAACTTACCCAGAAACTTATTGATTTTTTTGTAAAATTCGCTACAATCTTCTTAGAGTCTCAAAAATAATCGTTTTAGTTCCTTCAACTAGGGTTGTCATCTAAACCCATTATTCTCTCATTAAACATTTTTAGGAATTACTAACAATGGATTGTAGTAATATTCAGTTTTCTCTACAAAAATCAAAAATCGATTACCAACAGTTACAAATGTTGTTCAATCAAGCAGCATTTTGGGCTAGAGAAAGAACCATAAAAGACTTGAAAACTGCGGTTTCCAATAGTAATCCCGTGGTAACAGTTTGGGATGGTAAGACCATGATTGGTTTTTGTCGTGGAACTTCTGACGGGGTTTATCGGGCTACTATTTGGGATGTTGTTATTCATAAAGAATACCAAGGATTGGGATTAGGTCGTAAGTTAGTTGAAACTGCATTAAGTCATCCTTTGATGAGTCAAGTAGAAAGGGTTTATTTAATGACAACTTATCAACAAAAATTCTACAAAAAAATCGGCTTTCAAGAAAATCAATCCACCACAATGGTTCTCCAAAATGCCTATGATATTAATCCTATTTCTTTAGGAGATAGTTCTATGATAAACGAACCAAAGGCATTAGAAACTGTAACCTTGTAAGGGTTTCTGGTTCACCTTGGGGGGAGATATCTAAAAGGTTTAAATCTCCTCCCATTTTTCCCAATAGGGTTTGGCATAATATCAAGTTCATGCTTGGTGATAATTGTAGATTATTATTCCAATTTTTAACAGAAGCTAAAGTTGAGTCGGAAGTTTGTAAGTCTTCTTGTTGTTTTTCCCACTGCCGAAAAGAAGAAGGAATATCAATAAAAACTATTGCAGCATCTTCTCTTTCATTTAATTGACTTGTGATGATAATTTTTCTCTCTTCTATCAGATTTATACCTGTATCAACTAAAGTAGTTAATGCTTGAATTAAACGAGCTTGATCTGCTTGAATAAAAATCTTAGTTTCGATCTGTTTTAATTCGATTTTATAATTATAATTTATTGCTTGAAATTCGGTTAAGTTATAAACTTCCTCAAGGATATTATTTAAGCAAACTGTTTCAATATTAAGATCAATTTTACCGTAATCAATCTTAGAAATAGTGACAATTCTATCAATAATTGCTACTAATTTTTTCGCTGCCTCAAAACCCTGTTGTAAAAATTCTTTTTCTTCTTGAGGATCTTCGCATAAATCTTCTAGAATTAATTGATGTAACCCCATTAAACTGCTCAAAGGAGAACGTAATTCGTGAGCAGTTTTTGCTAAAAAGCCACTTTTAAACTGACTAATCTGTGCTGTCATCAAGTAAGCTAATTGAGTCGCTTCTAGTTGATTTTCTAGGGTTTTTATCCTTTCCATTAATGATTTCCTCTTAATTGAATACTGCCTTGACGCAAAATATTCCATCCTTGATTAGTCCATTTTGCCACAGTTGAAGGTAAACCACTACCGTATTTTTTCTGATTGTTTAATTGTTCTTCATCTAATACTAAAACATCAGGAAAACTAACCGCAATTTCACTTAATTTTTCTCTGGGTGTTTCCCCTGATAAATTTGCACTTGTTGTGGCTAAACAGCCCGTTTCTTTCAGTATATTTTGCGCAATAAGAGAATCAGGAATACGGACTCCGATGCTACTATTATCAAGGGGGTTCATCCCTTTAGGAACTAATTCCGAAGCGGGTAAAACTAAGGTTAATTGACCTGGCCAATATTTCTCAACTAGCTGTTGCCAGATGCGGAATTCTTCAGGGGTTCCTTGAACATATTTCCAAATAGCTTCAGGAGATGGCCCCATCAAAATTAAAGGTTTATCGGGAGGACGTTTTTTGGTGGCAAAAATCAGAGAAGCATAGTCAGGTAAAGCAGCTAAAGCAGGAACCGTATCTGTGGGAAAACTAATTACTTTTCCCTGTTTTACTCCTGCAATTAATTCTTGTTGAGAAACCTGTGGCATTTGCTATGTTTAGTTTGATTGAGAATCTAAGTTTAATCTCAAGCTTAACCTTTATTTAAATCTTGCGTCTACTACTCCCTTGATACAACTTTTTAATTAAAGGAATGTGGGAAGTATGGGACGTTAAGCAATTTTAATGTTTAATCTATGCCTAAACGTCGTAGGATAGATCAGGAACCGCCAATTACTAACTTGTTCCTTAACTAAGTCATAACAAAGATTATAATGACCCAAACTGATTCTAATTTAAGCGTTGATGAAGCTCTCAAAATTCTTAAAGATTATAGCTGTCTTCAGATTAAAATTGTCGATTTTGCAGCTGATAAACATAAATTACGCCAAGCCATAAAAATCGTTTCAAATTTATGTGAAACCGAAAATATTGGTATTTGTGCCGATAATTTTCACGAAGGATTTTCAACCCTAGAAAGTTACCTGAAAGCTTTAGGATTATGTGAAAAGTTGGACAAATTGCCCACTGCACCCCAAGGAATCCCTATTTATATCAAATTTAATACAGAAACCATGTCCTATTATGTGGATTCTTACACAGGAAGTTATCGGGGAGTCCTCATTTCTTGCCAATCTGATAACCATAATTTAGTGGGAACCTATGGGCATTTTCCTCTCAATTTATTTGCATAATTCTTGTCTATTATCCTCACCTTACCAAGTTTCATGACCTGGAAATTTGGTATGATAGGAGAGAAACAATTATTAGTTAATTTCAGATCCAAGATATGGGAGAAGCCATTACCTTATTATCGAAACGAGAAATTGAAAAAATGCGTCAGGCCGGACGTTTAGCGGCACAACTCTTGGACCATTTAGCCCCGATGGTGAAACCAGGGATTACTACTTTAGAACTCAATGATGAAGCGGAAAAATGGACTCAAGCACACAACGCGGTTAGTGCGCCTTTAGGCTATCATGGTTTTCCTAAATCCATATGCACCAGCGTTAATCATGTGGTTTGTCATGGTATTCCTAATGCAAAACAAGTCCTCAAAGAAGGGGATATTATTAACATTGATGTTACTCCCATTTTAGATGGTTATCACGGCGATACTTCCAAAACTTTTTTTGTGGGTACTCCCTCTCCTTTGGCTAAAAGATTAGTAGAAGTGACTGAAAAATGTTTAATGGAAGCCATTCAAACGGTTAAACCTGGTTCAAGAATTGGCGATATCGGGGCTGCTATTCAAGAATGCGCCGAACCCCAAGGTTTTTCTGTGGTGAGAGATTTTGTTGGCCATGGTGTTAGTAAAGTTTTTCATACCGCCCCCCAAGTTCCCCATTATGGTAAACGAGGAAAGGGTAAAAAATTACGCAGTGGGATGGTATTTACTATCGAACCTATGATTAATGAAGGTACTTGGGAAGCAGTTATTTTAAAAGATGGTTGGACTGCTATTACTAAAGATCGTAAATTATCCGCACAGTTTGAACATACTATTGCTGTAACAGAAACAGGAGTAGAAATCTTAACTCTTTTAGATTAAATATGGCAGAAAAAAATTAGTTTAGGATATTTTTTGTTATCTTTAGTTGTCATTCCGAGGAACCCCGAATCTCTGGATAATTGTCATTCCTAAGAATGAGAAATCTCTGAAACTAACGAGGTAAAATATCGTTTAAACAAAGTTTCAAACTCGGTAGACTAGGAGATACAATAGGTTCTGTCAGACGATATTGTTTTTGTTGATATTCTTCATCAATTAATTCACCAACGGTAAACGTGGGTTGTTTTGGTTTACCGATAAAAGCGACACCTCCTAAACCTTGATAATCAACAATCCAATATTCCCTAATCCCCAATAAAGCGTATTCTTCTACTTTTCTAGCATAATCTGTTTCCCAATTGGTACTTACCACTTCTACAACTAATTTAATAGATTTTCCTAATGTAATCACCGGTTCTTTTTTCCATAAAGGTTCATGGACTAAAAGCGTTTCATCTAGTACAATAATATCGGGACGACGAGCAGTTGGCGTATTAGCAAAAGGACGAATTAAACAAGTTCTAGGAATAAACCAAGATAGTTTTTCTGCTATTAAAGCAATTCCAATCTGAGTCGCTAATTTACCACTGACGGTTTCATGAAGTCCTGTAGGTTCCATATCAATTAATTCTCCATCAACCAATTCGTAGCATGGGGAATCAGAATATTGATTAATAAAAGTTTCTAAAGTCAAAAATTGAGAGGAAGTTACCATGATCAATAACACTCATACATATTATAAATTTTGTCTCTTCTTGTCTAAATATTCTTTAACCAACTCTGCTAATTTTTCAACTTCAGATTTTCCTTCTAATGCACATAAACCTGCAAATGCTTTTCGTTCCTCTGGTGTTAAATAATTGAATGAACTAGCATTGTTTGGAGAAATATTAGATTGTTGAGGTGGTTTAACTTCAAACAGTTTTTCCACATCTTCTTTTAAATTATTTAACTGACCTAAAAATTCATTATTAAAACTCATCTAAAATTTTCCCTATAGTTTGTCCACTGTATCTATTATATATGAATGTTTATGATTCTACAATTTAAACTTTTTTGAAACATAAAAGCAGCATTTTTACTTAAAGCAGTCTCAAATGTTATAACAAAGAAAGTTAATGTAAAGATAACCCTTATTTATTGCTTTAATTATGATTAAAGTTCTTCACTTTTCAGATATTCACCTCGGTAGCGGATTTTCTCACGGAAAAATTAACCCTCAAACTGGCTTAAATACCCGTTTAGAAGACTTTGTTAACTGTTTAAGCTTATGTATTGATCGGGCAGTCAATGAACCCGTTGACCTCGTTTTATTTGGGGGTGATGCCTTTCCTGATGCCACTCCACCTCCTTATATTCAAGAAGCTTTTGCTGCTCAATTTCGACGCTTAGCTGATGCCGATATTCCCACCATTTTATTAGTAGGAAACCACGATCAACATTCTCAAGGAAACGGAGGGGCAAGTTTATGTATTTATCGCACTTTAGCCGTTCCTGGTTTCATTGTTGGGGATAATTTAATTACCCATAAAATAGCTACTAAAAAGGGTGAAATACAAGTCATTACTTTACCTTGGCTAACTCGTTCCTCTTTGTTAACAAAATCCAAAACAGAAGGATTATCTTTAGACGAAATCAATCAGTTATTAATTAAAGCCTTAGAACCGGTTTTAGAAGAAGAAATTAGAAAATTAGATCCCCATATTCCCACCATTTTATTAGGTCATTTAATGGTTAGTCGTGCTAGATTTGGGGCAGAACAATTTTTAGCTGTGGGAAGAGGTTTTACCATTCCTATTTCTTTATTAATTCGTCCTGAGTTTGATTATGTTGCCTTAGGCCACGTCCATAAACATCAAAACCTCAATCCCAATAATGATCCCCCTGTAATTTATCCAGGTAGCATCGAAAGGGTTGATTTTAGCGAAGAAAAAGAAGAGAAAGGTTATGTTTTATTAAACCTAAAAAAAGGAGAAATTGATTGGAATTTTTGCCCTTTACCGGCGCGCCCTTTTCTGACGATCAAGACTGATATTTCTCAAGCAGAAGATCCCCAAAGTGCATTGATTAAAGCCATAGAAAAAAAGACCATTGAAGAGACAGTCGTTAGGGTTAATTATCAGATTCGTTCTGAACAATTAGAGCTAATTAATAATACTGTAATTCATGAAGCTTTAAAAGCTGCTCACAACTATACGATTCGTCCCGAAATTATCAGTAAATTATCCCGTCCTCGTCTTCCAGAATTAGGAATTGGAAAGAGTTTGGACCCTATTGAAGCATTGAAAACCTATCTTGATAATCGAGAAGACATCAAAGATATTGCCCAGGATATGTTAGAAGCGGCCGAATTACTATTAAATGAAGGTTAAGCAACTGTTCCCTGATTAGGAAGATAATTTATTAAACTTTAGGGGTTCAACCTCAGCTACTTTGGCTTCCTGAGTTGTGGATGAGGTTACAGGGGAAGCAGAAGAACTTTGCATCACTTCTGGGTTGAAGCGATAACCGACATTACGAACAGTTTGAATTAAACTGGGTTGACGGGGATCGGTTTCAATTTTCTTGCGTAGAGACAAGACATGAGTATCGATTGTACGAGGGTTATCGATGGCCTCTGGCCAAGCTCTTTGCAGCAATTCTGAGCGGCTGAGGGGGTTTCCTTCAGCCTGTGTTAGGACATATAGTAAGCTAAATTCTTGGGGAGTTAAATCCACAAAATCTCCCCGGAACTGCACCCGACGTTGTACCAGATCAATTTTGAGGTCACCATAATCGAGAAATAAAGGAGCAGAAGCCACACGCACACGTCTGATTAACGCTTCCACCCGAGCCATAAATTCCTGCATTCCAAAGGGTTTAGTCAGGTAGTCATCGGCACCAGCGTTTAACCCTTTGACAATATCTTGTTCCGTGTTCTTTGCCGATAAAATAAGAATCATGGATTGTCTTTGTTGATGAAGCCATCGGCACAATTCCAGGGGATCTCCGTCGGATAGATCAGCGTCAAGAATCACTAAGGTGGGTTGACGGCGGTTAAAGACACTGCGGGCTTGTTGCAGAGTAGCACATTGTTGGGCGGTATAACCTGCTTGTTGCAAATGCCAGCCTAACAATGAGCGTAGATGAGGGTTCCCCTCAACAATAGCGGTATAAATGAGACTCACCTTAGTTTTCGTCCTTCTAGTTTAATAGTCATTAGCGTAACAAACGTATTGTCAGGAATTTGTAACATCTGTTACCTGGTTTTTGGGCATTTCCTAAGAAAATCTTAAATTTTTATCAAATTTACTCCATTTGCCAGTACGGTTTTCAAATGTGTGAGACCAGTCTAAAATGTAAAGTGCCGAACTGCGAAGATTTTCTTAATCTTTTCCTCGATCCAGCATTGTAGCTTGTTTTTCTATTCATGATTGATTAAAATCAAAACATTTATTTATTATCAATGTCTCTTTAGGTCATTTCCCTCCACTGATTATGCTACAAGATCCTTTGGCAATTCGTTATTATCAATACCTGACAGACGGCATGGTAGACTTATGGAATCGAGGTCGCCGCTTTGATGAAATTCAGTGTTACATGGACGGCTACCTTTCTTGTCTGCGTAGTGTAGAAGCTTTAGAACCCTATTTAATTCATCGTTTGGAAGAAGATGCTTGGCGTTTTTTCCGAGATCCTTCTAATTTTGAGTCACCTGCTTTACAACCGGAAACAGATTATTATTAAACCTCTCCTTAGTTGGCGTTTTTTCTCAATATGTTCAAGAAAAATGCAATTATTATTATAGACTTTTTTCAATTTATATTTTAGCCCGCATAGGCGGGCTTATTTTTTTTAGGAGGCTAAAGCAACTTCTACCTTTTCCTGTAGTTCGCCTTTTTGGTACATTTCGTAGACAATATCGGAACCACCAACAAATTCTCCGTTGATATAGACTTGGGGAATGGTTGGCCAGCTAGAATACTCTTTAATTCCTTGACGGATCTCTTCATCAGCTAAAACATCAACGGTTTCATAAGAAACGCCCAAGGTGTTAAGAATCTGTACTACATTGTTAGAGAAACCACATTGAGGCATTAACTTCGCACCCTTCATAAAAACCAGGATTTTGTTATTGTTAACAAGCTGGTCGATTCTTTCTTTGAGTTCTGGGGTCATACTTAACTCCTTAAGTCATTTATTTAATGATAATATCGTTTTATTTTTGGGCGGCTTGCCAATCTTGGGGGGTATAAGTTTTGAGGGCTAGAGCATGAATGGCCTCAGATGCCATCGCATCTTGAAGTGCGCCATAGACTAATTGATGCTGCTTAATCATGGTTTTTCCTTCAAACTCAGCAGAGACAACGATGGCCTCAAGATGATCGCCCCCACCGGTTAGATCGTTAACCTTCACTTGAGCATCTGGGAGTTGGGCTTTAATCATATCTTCAACTTGTGTCAGTGCAACCATTGGCTTTTTCTCTGGAAAACGAATAAAAATACTACAATCAGTCTACAATTGATTTTATCAAAAAATAAAAAAAGATAATGACCATTTGGGTAAACGAACAAATTGATCCGTCTGGAATAGTCTATTCCTGTATTGCTTGCTGCGATCAAAAGTCAGCAGAAGATTGTCATCAAACCTGGTTAAATAACCTGACAGAAGCACAAAAACAACAAGGATGGGTTGCGACTTTAAGAACGGTGGAGTCTTGGGATGAAGTTCCTGTTAATGCACTTAAATTAAGTGTTTAAAGTTAATTAAATTTCTTCTATCATGGCTTTAAGACTTAAGCAAATAATGAAATTCCTTAATCCATTAAAATTTAGTACCTCTACCTATCCTCCCAAAAAATATAATACTTTTGAAGGAGTTTTTAAGCCGACATTGCTCACTATTTTAGGGGCAATTATGTATTTAAGAATCGGTTGGGTTGTGGGGAATGCTGGCCTATTTGGGGGATTAGCAATTGTCTTATTATCCGTGAGTATTACGGTAGCTACAGGACTTTCTATTGCCTCTATTGCTACCAATACTCGCATGGGAGATGGGGGACCTTATGCCATGATTTCTAAGTCTTTGGGGTTAGAAATAGGGGGAAGTGTGGGGGTTCCTTTATTTGTTTCCCAAGCTTTAGCCACTGCTATGTATATTTTTGGGTTTCGAGAAGGATGGTTATTTTTGTTTCCCAATCATTCTCCATTAATGATTGATTTAGTGGCTTTTTTTGTTATTTTTAGTATTGCTTATATTAGTGCTAATTTTGCTTTTCGTGTTCAATATTTAGTGCTAATTTTTATTATTTTATCTTTAATTTCTATATTTTCTAGTTCTCTAACTTGGGAAAGTACCCGAAACTGGCAAGATTGGGGTACTTTTCCTGATATTAATTTTTGGGGTGTATTTGCGGTCTTTTTCCCGGCAACCACTGGTATTATGTCGGGGGTTAATATGTCAGGAGAGTTAAAAAATAGCCGTAAAAATATTCCTCTGGGGACTCTTTCTGCCATTGGATTAAGTACGATTGTTTATGTTATTTTGTGTTGGTGGGTGGCTCGTGCAGCTTCACCTCAAGAACTGATTAATAATTATACTATTTTAATCGAAAAATCCCGTTGGCAACCCTTAGTATTAATAGGGTTATTAGCAGCAACATTTAGTGCGTCTTTGTGTTCTTTGGTGGGCGCACCCCGTATTTTAATGGCCTTGGCTAAAGATGGGGTAATTCCTTGGGGTAATGGTTTAGCAAAACTCTCAAAAAATGGTGAACCTCGTCGGGCTTTATTAGTGAGTGCAACCCTAGTTTTACTAGCTTTATTATTACGTGACTTAAATGCTATTGCGCCTTTAATAACCCTATTTTTCCTCTTAACTTATGCCACAATCAACCTAGTGGTGTTAGTAGAATCTAGTTTAAGTTTGATGAACTTTCGTCCCACATTTAAAGTGCCAATAATTGTGCCTTTATACGGAATTATTAGCTGTGTTTCTGCTATGTTAGTGATTCGACCTTTCCTAAGTTTAGTGGCTATTATCATCGTTTTCGCTATCTATTTACAGTTAGTTAGTCTTCCCAAAGAAAAACGTTCTACTGATGTGAGAAGTGGTATTTTTGCGGCGATCGCTCAATGGTCAGCTATGAAAGTAATACAATTAGATTTAACTAATGTTAGGGCTTGGAAACCTACTTTTTTGGTTCCTATTGAAGACGGTTCACAATTATTAGGAGAGTTTCGTATCTTATTAGATTTATCGCAACCAGAAGGCTTTTTACAACTTTTAGGAATTTCCACTAATAGTGATGAAAGAGATTTATCATTACAGCTTCAAGAACTAGCTAGTTCTTTTCGTCACCATAAACTGTTAACAACGATTTCTGTGATGAGGGTAGAACAAGAAAGCGAAGGAATTATTGCTGCTTTACAAGCGTTACAAAGTGCATTTTTCCGTCCTAATATTCTCTTTTTACGCTTTCCCCATCAATCTGGTGACTGGGAGCAATTATTACCTGTTTTTCAAGAAGCAAAACAGCTAAAAATAGGCGTTATGCTCTTAGGATTACATCCCAGTGCAGGTTTAGGAAGAATGGAAGTTATTAATCTCTGGATTCGTCCTCAATTAGATAATTTACCCATCATGGAAAGATTAGAGAAAGGGAGTACAGATTTAGCTATTTTGATGGCTTTACGCTTAACAAAAGCTTGGAAAGGTAAGTTAAATATTATTTCAGTCATTGACAAAGAAGAAGATAGAAAAGCAACTGAAGATTATATCAATAGTTTAAAAGATTTATGTCGCATTCCTGGAACAGCTAAAAGCTTAATTCTTGTAGGAAAATTTCCCAATTGTATTAAACAAACCCCCCAAGGAGACATAGATTTTATTGGCTTACAATCTATCCCTGATTTTCAATTTGTTCATCAAATGATCGACATGACTGGTTCATCTTGTTTGTTTATGAGTGATTCAGGAAGCGAAAGTGCTTTAGCATAAAGATTCTTTTTTACTATCAATAACTAATTGATCTAAAGCTTGCTGCATTTTGCTTACCACTAAATCGTAACAATCATCCACATAACGGCGATCGCTTGCTGCTTCCCTACCATAACGTTCAAAGACAATGGGGGAACAGACACGGGTGTGCATAGGTATAGGAAGGGGAATATTGGGTGCAGGTCCAAAGGCAAGACCCCAAGGAAGACCAAGATAGATGGGGAAAATTTGTGGGTCGCGCTCATCTAAGCTCAGTATTCCCCATTGATGCAATATTTTCAATTGTTCGTAACAGTCACCGATCACAAATAAGGTTTCGTGGGACCCCACAGAAATAACGGGAATAATAGTTACCTTTTCTCGCAATGCTAGTTTAATAAAGCCTTTTCGCCCTGCTAACTCAATTTTATGGCGATCCTTGTAAGGGCGAAAGACATCTTCTGCACCTCCTGGATAGACTAAAACACTAGCACCTTTTCTCAGGGCAGCAATACCCATTTTAGGATGGGCGCGCACTGCTCCGGTTTTCATGGCCCAATCAACTATGGGAGAGTTAATTTTCCAAGCAGACTGGTGCATTAACCCATAACATAAACGTTCGGTACCAAAGCGACGAAACCAGTCGTACATCATCATCGATGTATCTGGAGATGCCAAACCGCCATTGTGAGAACCCACGAGTAAAACTGGTCCTTGGGAGGGAATATGATGCCAACCGTCGGTTTTTACCCGAAAATAGTAGTCGTAAAACCATTTCCAGTAGGGCATCATCTGTTCTATAAATTTGGGATCTCGTTCGTTAAGAGACCATCCTAGTCCTTGCTCTGAGGTTTTTGAGGATTTCATTCCGTTAATTATGATCGGCTTTGTAAACTTATGTTACAACAAGATCCTAATGATTTTCTAGGGGTGAAGTCAGTTATCAGTTATCAGTTACCAGTTATCAGTTACCAGTTACCAGTTACCAGTGATCAGTTTTTCACCTTGTTTATTGACCAGGATGCTCACACACTCCCCACACTCCCCACACTCCGCCATCTCCCCGTCTCCCCGTCTCCCCAGTCTCCCCACACTCACCACTCAGGTTGTGATAGTCTACTTTTTGGGCATAACTTATTATATAAATTATGAGAAAACTTTATTTTTTAGTACCAGGAACAGGAAAAAAGTTTGCTTGTGGGGGGCTTTTTGCTGAGTTAAAAGCGTTTGAGTTGGCTAAGCAGGTTGTTGCTGCTGAGGTTGTTACTTATAGGCAAAAAGAAAAGGAGAATTTATATTTAGATGATGTTTTAAAACAAAACAATTTAGATAACATTATTTTTGTTATTAGTTGGGGTTTTGATGTTCCTAAATTAGCTAAAAAGTTGCAGTATTATAATGTGGTTTATCATGCTCACAGTGCAGGTTATGGGTTTAAATTACCTTCTCATATTCCGATTATAACTGTTAGTCGTAATACTATGGGTTATTGGGGACAAAAATCACCTAATTCTTTAATCTATTATTTACCTAATCAGATTTCTGATGAGTTTGGTAACTTAAATTTAACTAGAGATATTGATGTTTTAGTACAAGCAAGGAAATCATCAGATTATTTATTAAAACAATTAATACCAGCGTTAGAAAGTCAATGTAATGTGACAGTTATTAATCGTTTTGTGGATGATTTGTCTCAACTGTTTAATCGTTCTAAAGTTTATCTTTATGACTCAGCAGAATATTGGGCGCAGCAGCGAGTTAGTGAGGGTTTTGGACTACAACCAATGGAAGCTTTAGCTTGTGGTTGTCAAGTATTTTCTAGTATTAATGGGGGACTTTCTGATTATTTAGATCCAGGGTTTAATTGTTATAAAATTGCTGGTTATTCAACAGCTTATGATGTTAAACGTATTTTAAAAACAATTAATTCACCTGAAGAGTTAAAGTTATCTCCCCATGTTTTAGCAGAATATCGTACTGAAAATATCATTAAAAGATTAGAGATGATTTTAGAAGAAATTAACTTCTTTTTTGATAATAAACAACAACTTTTACGAGATATTAATGATTTAACTAAGATAAAAATGGTTAGATTATTTTTTAGAAAAGTTATGAAAAAACTGTCGATTAAGTAACATTTTCACTAAATTAATTAATTGTCCATTATCCATTATCCATTGATAACAGTCTCCATCCTTTGATTAAATTGCCTTGCATTACTGTAGAAATAGCTTTTAAAGCTTTAAATTCTTCTATATTGGGCTGCATCTCAAGGGGAATTTTTAGGGCGTTTTCTGCTGCTTTTGGTTGCCAGTTATAAAGATAAACAAAGGCAAGATAAGCATGATGATAGGGGTTATCTGGAGCGATTTTAATTAGTTGTTTTAAAGCAGCGATCGCCTCTTGTGGATTTTCTTGTAATACTTGGGATAATACTAAGCCATAATTCCAATTCAATTGCTTATTTTTAGGCTCATTATTTAAGCGATAATTTAAAGCAATTTCTGTTTGTTTAAGATAGTCTTGAATGGGATCATATTGATTCAAGCGACCTACTTTTCTAAAAATAGGATCTAATCCTGGTATTCCTTGGGCTAAATTAACAGAAACTTCTCTTAATTGCGTATTTAAATCTAATTCTGGAGAAAGAAGTTTATCGAGACTATTATTAATTTTTAAAGTCACATCAGGAACAGGAATTGAATAGCTTTCATTTGTGTTACGATTGAGATAAGTTGCTTCTAAAATGTACTCACCATCTTTTATATTGTTACCTGGCAACATTGCCATATTTTCAGTCACTTTAAATTCTTTATCTTCAGCAGATTTTCCCCATAACATTCCTGCTCCAATTCCATGATCATGTATCCAACTAACTTGATTATTATTTGCTGTTTTAGGATACCATGATAATAATACTAATCCTTGTTGTAAATCAGACCAATTTCCTGACCATTCATAAGTAATAGGAACAGGAAAATTACCAGAAGCTTCTTCGGAAAGAATAACCTTATCTAAACGAATTTTATTAACCGCTTTATGAATAGGTTTAACCTTAACCGATACTTGGTCACGATGATATAATTTAACTAAACTGTTATCGGGCATTTCCCAACTTTTAACTAGATTAAACTTTGGATTATTATCTAAAGTTTCAGCAAATTTTAATTGATTTTTCCTAGCAAAACCATTATCCCCTGTTTTACTTACAAACCAATCAAAAGAATTACTATCTTGTTCAATATAATCCTGTTTATTACCTAATTCTCTGCCGTAAACCTGTGAATTTGCTAACTGTCCATAATAATTAATAGTATTATGGTTAATGCTATCAGTATTAGCAATCACTCCTAAATTAACGATTTTATAAGGAGTAATTTCTTGTGCAGTTTTAATAATATCTTTCACAGGAATTTCTTCACCTAAGTAGGGACGAAAACTAACCCCAGGACTTAAAAATAAAGATAATTGTTCTGTTCCAGGAATAGGAAATAAGTTAGTAATCATCACTAAAATTGCTACTATTACTGTTACCCATTGCACTGGTTTCCATTTTCCTCGCCATTGGATTAAACCATAGCTTAAAAAGACGGCTACAATAGGCAAATAAGACATAATATAGCGTGTATCTTTATTAAAAATAGCCGAACAAATTAAATAAGAACCACCAAAATAAATTCCTAACCATTTCATACTTTCTCTGAGTTTTTGGTTATCAATTTTTTCTTTATTTGTGGGGAATTTTCCCAAGAAATTTAATAACAGTCCCACCACAGGAACTAATAATAATACCCAACCGATCGCTTTCGGTAAATCTTGCCAATAATAGGTCCAAGCAGCAAGAGTATTAAGGGGTGGATCTCCTTCAAAAGTTGCAGGAATAGCATTAGAATTTTGGACCGTACTAAATAAATAAATCCAGTTAGTTCTATACCAGGGAAACCATAATAAACTAGAGACAATAAAACTCACCCATAATTGTAAAACTCTTTCCCATTTTTTATTCCATAGATTAGTAATACCTAAGTAAACTAAAGGAACAAAAAGGAAAAACATAACACTTTGTTTGCTTAGCAAAGCAAGTCCCCAACCTATGCCAAAAATTATTGTCCATAACCATTGTTTTCGTCTATTTCCTTCAAACTTCCAAAGAGTTAAACAACAAAAACAAGCAACAGTTAACGTCATTAAAGGAGTATCAATTATAAACTGTAAACGGGTTTGATATAAACGAGGAAATAACAGAGATAACCCCGCACTCCATAACCCCACTTTTGGACTAAATAAAGTTTTTCCAATGAGATAAATTGAAACAATTAAAATTCCGTTGTATAATAAATTGGAGAGTAGGGCTTGATCATTTCCTAAGCCAAATACCTTCTGAAAAAATGCACCAAGAATATAAGTTAAAGGAGGATATTTTGTCGATATCATCCAAAAATTACGCCACCATTCCCCATTAAAAATTTCAGGGGAATTTAAACTATAAAAATATTGTAAAGACTTAGTTAAATGATTACTTTGATCCCAAGCAGGGATAGAATGATCTAAACTCAACCATAAGCGATCGCATAAATTACTTCCTAACCATATTAGTCCTAGAATTATCCATATAGGAATTTTAATAGAAGAAAATCTTTTAGTTAACATAGGTAATGGTTATAATAAAGACATTCAATTATAATATACTCAATTATAGACGAAATTTTAGGGATAATTGTTCTTTCAATCTTATCTCAACTGTCTATTTTCTCATATACAATTCTTATCTAGCAATTAGCTTTCGGGGTTTAACACTATTAAACCCCTACAAAGACGTATTCGTAGGGACATAATAATATTATTTCCTGATATATTCTCGCTTTTCACATATCATTATTGACTGCTATCTATGAAAAAAATAAAATTATTATTTGTCTTTTCTCTTATTTTCTTCCCTTTTTTAACTGTTACAGCACAAACCAAACCTATTGACCAAAAAAGTAAATATAATTTATCCATTTTACTAAGTAATTTATCTTTTACGGAAATTGAAAATATTACCCAAAAAATTGCTAATGCTTATTTAACTAAGCAGATTATTACAGAGTTTAACTATAACTTGACATCCGAAGAAGCAAATAGTATACAAGAAAATTTCATCAATATTTTAAGTTCTTACCAAGGTGAATTAATTGGTTACAAAGCAGCATTAACCAATACAAAAGCACAAGAAACTTTTAAAGTAAATCAACCCCTGTTAGGAATATTGTTAGAAAATATGTTATTACCTTCAGGGATAAAAATACCTCCAAACTTTGGTGCAAAACCCATGATGGAAGGAGATTTGATGGTGAGAGTTGCTAATGAAAAAATTAATGAAGTCACCACACCTGAAGATACATTAAAATATCTAGATGCAGTAATTCCTTTTCTAGAATTACCTGATTTAGTTTATGACAAAAATATCAAAGTTAATGGTGAAATGTTGATAGCAATTAATGCAGGTGCGAGATTGGGAGTTGTGGGTAATGTTATTCCTCTAGATGAGGAAAATATTAACAAAGATAAGCTTAAGAATATTTCAGTTAAGTTAATAGATGATTCAGGAGAAATGATTGCCCAAGGAAACAGTAATGCTTTATTAGGGGATCCCTTAAATGTAGTCTTTTGGATAAAAGAACAATTAAAAGCTCAAGGTAAAACCTTAAAAAAAGGTGATTTATTATCATTAGGCAGTATCACCCCATTAATACCAGTAGAAACAGGAAAAACTATTACTGCTCAATATACTGGTTTAGAAAAAGATAAAGTAACAGAAGTATTTATTACTTTTGAATAATGACAACCCCTCACTATTAAAATTAAAGTAAAGGGTTGTTTTAATGATTCTATTCCAGTTATAGTAATCAGGAATGATATATGAGAATCGGTCAAGACATAATATTATTATGTCCCTACCAATAACTTTTGTAGGGGTTTAACACTGTTAAACCCTGCTGCTAGTATTCTCATAAATTAAACCTGATTTCTATGGGAATTAGAGCAATTTAGCGCACCTCTTTGCGATCACATATTTCCTCTTTTCTTTCATTTAAAATTGAGTGATCATCAATAAAATAAGAAAGATCCGGTTTAACATTCACAAAAGAAAATAAAGCAAGGAAAAAATCAGCGATTACGAGATAATGGACAAATTTTTGTAAAGGAGTCATGATTTAGTCCTCTAATTAGGTTTAAGTTCTCTATGACTCCATTAACTCAAATTTCCTTATGATTGAACCTTCATAAAACCTTCTATATTCCTTCACTTTTCCTTCACCCTCAACAATCTAACCTTAAAAAAACCGATTATAATAAGGATAGAACATTGTAAAACCCTAGAGTCACACCTCTTTTTTTGCCTATGTCATCCCAAGAAATACCCCAAGAGTGGAATGAATTTCTTAATACACAAGCAGATAGTTATGATTTATCAGAGCGTCAAAAGCAGGTGTTTTTAGAGCGATTTTCTAAACAAATTTCTGAGCATTCTAATGCTGGGATTGCAACAAAACTACATCTATCATTATCAGCATTTGAGAGAGACTTAAGAGATATTTATGAGTGTTTTAGAAACGATGGTGTTGAGTTAGGAACTCGTACAAGAGGACAAGCTGAGGAATTAAGAAAATGGTTGAAACAGAAATATGCTCAACAGCGACAATCTCAAATTCAACCCTCAAAACCCCTTATTACCACCACTGCGGTTATAGATACCACACTTCCTCCTATTGATAAATGGCAAGGACGAAAAGAGGAAATAAAAGAGTTAGAAACCGCCTTAGACAATGATAATATCAGATTAATTGGAATCACCGCAGCAGGAGGTTATGGTAAAACAGCATTAGCGGTGAAAGTAACAGAAAAATTAGAAGTATTTTGGGTCAATTTTAATCAACCTTACTCCTTAGCACAATTTGGGCGTTGGTTATTAGAAAAGTTAAACCAACCTTATGATGAAAAATGGAATGAAGAAACATTAATCCTGCAACTAATACAGGGATTAATCGCTGAACCTTGTTTGTTGGTGTTGAATAATTTAGAAACGGTACTAACAGCAGAAAATGTTTCAGTTTATGGTCAATTTTTGAGTAAATGGTTAAGTAAAGGAAGCAATAGTAAAGTGTTGCTCACCAGTCGGGAACAGCCAAAATTTTCCCCTAATTTGCAAAAGCGTTGTCATTGGCAAGGTTTAAAGGGGTTAAAACCAGAAGATGCCATATTTTTGGTGAAAGATTACGAATTAACGGGAACAGAGGAAGAATTAGCAAAATTTGTCAACCAAATGGCAAGACATCCCCTCTTAATCAATCTGGTGTGTAGTTTGATGATAGATGAGTTTGGGGAAGGGGTTTGTGTTACCGAGTCGAAAAACTTAGGCTTAGATATGTTTGACGTGGAAGGGTTTCACCGTGATACAGAAACCTGTGTCAGACAAGTCGTAACTGCCAGTTTAGCTAGATTATCAGATAAATTAGGAGAGGTATTAAAGCGGTTGTCCGTATTGCGAGAGAATTTTGCTCTAGAATTAGCTCAAGGGGTAGCAACAGAGGTAACAGACAAAGAGTTACGATATTTAGGCCGTTTGTCTTTATTACAGGAGTTTCCCCCGGAACCCCTCAAGAAAAAACCACGAAGGTTTCAGTTTTTGCCCTTAATTTCAATGGTGGTGCAACAGCAAGCAGAAACTGAAATATTGCAATCAGCGCATCAGTCAGCTTTAGATTATTATCAGAATCATTTACCTGCACCTCCGTGGGAATCTTTAGAGGATGTGACAGCATATTTAGAAGCTTTTTACCATGCAGGAGAATTGAGAGAATGGCAGTTAGCTTATGATATTTTGAATGATGAACGAGGGGGAGAAGGAAAAGATAAATCAGTTAACGACTTTTTGGATTTTAAAGGCTTAAATAGAATTGTCATTAATTTGTATAATCGCCTAAAAAATAAATGTAATTTACTTACTGTCAATATGGAAGCATTGAATAGAATTGGTATCTCTTACCTTCACTTGGGAGAAATTGAAAATGCTATAAAAGAATTTGAAGATTCTAATCTTCTGGTTAGAGAAAAAGAAAATGATTTAACTGTTAAAAAAATAAGTATAAATTCACTTGCAAATTTAGGGTTGTGTTTAAGAATAAAAGGAGATATTCAAAAAGCTATAGTTTGTCATCAAAAGCATTTAAAATATTCGCAGGAGATAGGAGAAATGAGAGGAATTGCCGCAGCTAATGGAAATTTAGGATTATGTTATGCCAGAATAGGCAAATATCAAGATGCAATTACCTGCCATCATGAACATTTAAAAATTTCTGAAAATTTAGAAGATGAACTTTCGCAAAGTCAAGCATTGGGTAACATTGGTAGTTGTTATTGGAATTTAGGAAAAATAGACGACGCAATTGAATATTTTTCTAAGCAGAACCATATTGCTAATCGTATAGGATATATGAGAGGAAAAGCTATATCGTCTGCGCATTTAGGCAATTGTTATCATTCTCGGGGTGAATATGAAAATGCGATTAAATATCAAAGGAAAGCTTATGAATATGGCAAAGATACTCAAGAGATGAAAAGAATTGCGTGTGCTGCAGCTAATCTTGGGAACGCTTATGGGGCTTTAGGTCAACATAATGTTGCTTTACGTTACTTTAATGAATCATTAGATATTGAAAAAAAGATTGGTGATATATCAGGTATTGCTATTTCTTTAGTTAATATAGCTGATTCTTATATTGCACTGATGAAGTATCAGGATGCAGAAAATAATGTAATGCAAGCTCTCACAAAGTTTAGGCAATGTAACTTTAATAAGGGTATTGCTCATGGTTTATATTATCTTGCTAAAATCGCCCACAAAACTGATCGCCCCGAACTTGCCCTTACCCGTTGCCAAGAAGCCTTAGAATTAAGCAAAGAATTGGGTATTCCTCTGGTTGAAGAGTGTGAAGAAATTTTAGCAGAAATTCAGGATACATTAGAAGAAGATTCCTAACTGTTAGCTAATTATCCCATAAACCCTATTGAGCCACTATGCAAAACCAAATCAATCTTACTGTTGAACGCTTTCAGGAAAACGGACAAGATTACTATGTCGCCACCAGTCCCGATATACAAGGACTTGTGGCTGAGGCTGATACCATAGATGAGGTCATTGATATTGCCAAAGACTTAATTCCCATCCTATTAGAACTACAAACCGATGATAGCTCAGATTCCTCTGTAAAACTGACCACTGCTAATCAGTTCTACATTCCTCTTCTGGTATCGTAGTTATGGGAAGATTATCGGGCTTCACCTACCGCGAAGTCACCCGTAAACTGAGAAAACTTGGATTTGAATTTTATCGAACAGGAAAGGGTGATCATGAAATTTGGTTTAACCCTCACACTCGATTAAAAATAACTATTCCCCATCATCGAGAAATTAGAGAAGGAACTTTGCGAAGTATTCTAAAACAGTGCCAAGTTAGTGTTGATGAATTTCTGAATCTTTAAGGAGTGTGAATAATACCAAAATTCCAAATTTTTCAACAAATTAAACTCTGTAAAGATGTCCCTAACATCATCTTTATCTCTAGTCAAAAATAGAAAAAGTAAACAACATCTCAGACAGCGATCGCATTTAATTCCTTTCCATTAAACTATATGAGAAATACCCTCTATGAGTAATCCTATTATCGTTGAAACCGACTTAAAAGACATTCTTCTTAAACTTGATACCCGGTTAGAGCGAGTAGAAACAAAACTAGAAGTATTACCCAAAATAGAAGCTGAAGTTTCCCAACTCAAAGAAGATGTCAGAAACTTACAAGAAGATGTTAAGGGAATCGAAACAAAACTAGAAATATTACCGAAAATAGAAGCTGAAGTTTCCCAACTCAAAGAAGATGTCAAAGACTTAAAAGGAAGGGCAAACGCTCAAATATGAGCTTTAATTATTACTGTTATCGGCGCAACCATTGCAGCTATTATCAGGTTCGGTTTTTTAACTAAGTCCTAGATTTTACTATCTATCACTAACCACAATAACAAGTTAAATATGAATCAAAATAACCGTAATCCAGTTCTATTAATTTACGGAATTTACAACACATCGGCTAGATTTAAGGCAATGAAAAAATATCTTACTAATCTAGGTTGGTCAGTTCATTGTTTATCTCTTAAACCTAATAATGGCAACGCTCATCTTGAAACATTAGCGCAACAAGTTGATAATTATGTTAATAAAAATTTTGACCCTAAACAACCTATTGATTTAGTTGGCTTTAGTATGGGAGGATTAGTAACTCGCTATTATTTGCAACGTCTTGGAGGAGTTGAAAAAGTTCAACGTTATATAAATATTTCTGCCCCTAATAACGGAACAAGAACCGCTTATTTATTACCCAATCCAGGGATTAAACAAATGCGTCCTAATAGTCAATTTTTACAGGAGTTAAATAAAGATATAGAAACAACATTAGATAAGATTGATGTTACCGTGATTTGGACTCCATACGATTTGATGATTTTTCCACCATCTAGTTCTAAAATGGGAATAGGAGAAGAAATTAAATTACCTGTTTTAATTCATAGACAAATGGTTACACATCACCAAATACTAAAAACTGTTTCTGATTCCCTTTCTAAACCTGTTAAAATATAAGAAAAATCAGTTATGAAAAAATGGATTCTAAACTAGAACAATTTCAACTAAAATATCAACAAGGTCAAGCATTATTAGACAGAGGACAATATCGTAGTAGCGTCAAAACCCTCGAAGAAGCTAAATCATTGGTTAACCCATCTTCAAAGTTAGGAGGAGAGGTTCAACTATCTTTAGTAACTGCTTATCAAGGAATCAATAAATTAGACGATGCGATCGCTATTTGTGAAGAGTTAACCCGTCACCCTAACTTAGCAATACGCCAACAAAGTCAACGTATATTATACATCCTTAAAGCCCCTCAATTAAAACGTCCTGAAGCATGGATGACCAAAATTCCCACAACTAACTCTGAAGATAACCCAACCCCCCGTTATATTCAGGCAAAACCAGCAACTAAACCCATAGAAAAACCATCATTAAACTTAGAAGATATTAGTCAAATGGATACCAAAGATAACGGGTTCATTGGTTTAGCTTTAGGGTTATTTATTGTTGTTATTGGGGCGTTAATTTGGTTAAGTTAACTTTTGGGTGTTTCCAATGATTCGATCATCCCTAATAATTCGCGTTCAAAAGTAACTTGTGATCTGTTAGTTTTACCACCAATATAACAATTTTCATCGTCTTTTAAGACCCAAATTTGAGAATGAGACACATAACTCATAATCACACCAATCATCAATAAACCAAAACCAGCATAAACAAAAGGAATACCTGGATCAGCTTTAATTTGTAACCCTGTACTACCAATTAATTGATGAATTTTTAGTCTTACACCGTTGATATCTAAGATCATTCCAGGACGAACTGCACTATAAAGATCCCCTTTTTGATCGTAAACCATCATGGTTCCTTGTAAGTCTTTAGCTAATAGAGAAACTCCTTCGCTTAAATCAGTTTTTGTGGGTATCCAAGTTCCCCAAATTCTTCCATTTCCATTGGTATTTAAAGGGGCCATGGGTAGTTGAAAAATAGGACTATTATTAACCTGCGCTTTAACCCCTGCAATTCCCCAATCAGTTTGATAAAAAGTTACCCCATCATAGCGTAAAGGTTCATTAACATATATTTTTTTATGCTTTAATTCTTCCCCATCGTTATTAATCACAGAAAGGTCAGAATAAAACTGATCAATTGTTCCGTCTGGGGTGTAATCAATCCAAAAACGATTTACCCGAATACCCCAATCTTGAGGAATTTGCGGTTTAGATAAGATACCTGCTTCGATAATATTATTAACTCTAAATTCGGAACCACCAGGAACCATCGCTTGAGCTAAAAATCCCGTTAATGCACCCCAGATAGCACCACCTAAGATGATTAACATGGCAGCATGAACTACAATGGGACCAATTTTACCGACAATACCTTTTCTAGCATAAATAGCTTGATTCTCTTGAAAAGTTTTATAGCCTTTTTGCTGTAAAATACTGTCTACAGAACTAAGATTTTCAACATCTAATTGTGTACTTAAAGCCAACTTTTGAAACTGTTTAGGTTTCTGGTAAAATTTCCACTTTCTCGCTGCTTTTAAGGCCGGAAACTGACGGGTAAAGGTACAAGCAGTTAAGCTAGTACCGAAGAGAACTAAGATAGACAAAAACCACCAGGTTGTATATACATGGTTTAATCCTAATATTAAGAGAACTTTCCAGGTTAAAAAGCCAAACAAAGCTGGATCTTCGGGATAGTTTTCTTGATAAAAAGGGATACTTTCTCCCTGTTCAATTACAGTTCCGCTAATACTAAATACTGCGATCGCTAATAACAAAATAATGGCTAAGCGAAGGTCTGCAACTGTTTTAATAAGTTGTCGCCATGCTTGTTTTAGTAAAGATAGATTTTCTCTGTTTTGAGAAGCATCAGATATAGTCATGGTTAACAGTAATTTTTACCTTCATTATAAACCAATTGCTTCCTGAATTGCGAGGTTTATTTTGTTTATTTTTATCTATTAAGACTATAGCAATCAGACTTCAGTTGTGAGAAAATAAAGCTTTCTAGGGACATAACAGTATTATGTCCTGATAGGTTCTAACTTCTCACATATCATTATAATAATTTTAGGACAGGTTATTAAGTGGTAAGCGAGATAACAAAGAAAACATCCCAAATACAATTAGAGAAACACCACTAACTGGATTAATCCAAGTAGACCAACGACGTAATTCTAATAACTTTTTCAGGGTAGCTGTAAAGGTTCCTGCCAAAATTAAAGGAAGCACATAACCCACTGTATAAGCTAATAATAATACACCCCCTAAGATTAAGTCTTGTTTAGTAGCAACCCAAGCTAATAATGTTGCTAAAACGGGGGTACTGCAAGGAGAAGCAACTAAACCAAAAGTTAGTCCTAAAGAATAGGAACGAATTCCAGGAGGAAGATCATCAGTAATCCAATTTGTTTCTCCTAAAGAAGGAAATTGAAAGGAAATAACTTCTAAAAGATTTAACCCCATTAAAATTGCAATAACGCTAACAATAATAGGTAATCCTAAACCAATTTGTCCATAAACTTTTCCTAATGATGCTGCTAGAATACCTAACCCTGCTAAAGTGGTAGCTAACCCCAAAGAAAACCAAGCAGATTGACGCATTCCTTGTGATTTTCCTTGAGATTCATAACCCCCAATGTAAGCAATGGTAATGGGTAACATGGATAACATACAAGGAGTTAAACTGGTTAATAATCCTGCTAAAAATATGATAGCAATACTAACAAAACTAAGGTGATCAAGCTGCAAAGAAACTAAGCGATTAGCAAATTGTTGAAGGTGATAAATTTGGGTTTGTAATATATCAAGCATACTAAAACAGTCTTTAGGTAGAGCGGGTCATTTCATTTATCATTTAACATTTATCATTCGTTTGGAAGTAGGCTTTAAACCTCTCCCAAACTTCTTTCTCCCTAAAGGGAGAGGCTTGAAACCAAAATGAAAGATGTCACACCTTATTATAACTTAATCATTGTGACTTCTGGTGGTATATGATGGAAGATGACCTAAAAAATGCCCAATCAGATATAAAGAACCTGCCATGACAATTACCTGCTGAGAATTTTGTTCATTTATGGCGCATTCTAGAGCAGAAAAAATGGTTTCTTTGGTGGTAATTTCTGTTAATTTGGGACATATTTCACCTGCTAATATTGCTAAATTATAAGGGTTGGCCGTACTATGGTCAGGAACAGGAACTAAATATAAACTATCTTTATCTCTTAGTAATTCTTTAAAAACTTTATCGTGTTCTTTTGTCAATAACATCCCCATAATCCAAATAACGGATTTATCCAAAGTATCAACATAATGTCGTAACATTTTCGCCGCAGCAGGATTATGCGCCCCATCGATTAAGATAGAGTTATTTTGCCATTTTATCCATTGTATTCTCCCCAACCATTGAGTGTTTTTAATTCCTTGCTGAATATCTTTTTCACTTATATTCCATCCTTTATTTTGTAAAATATTTATAGTTTCTATGGCTAAAGCAGAATTATTTAACTGCATTGCTCCCAACAAAGGCAAATTATATTTGACATTGTTATACATGGCCAAATTACCATCTAGAATAACAGCAGGTTTAACCCAAGTATAAGGACAACTTAAAGCATCAATACGAGACTGAAAAACAGGCTTAACTTCATCAGAAACCTGACCCATAACTACAGGACATTGGGACTTAAAAATACCTGCTTTTTCTTTGGCAATATCCTTAACAGTAGGACCCAACTGTTGCCAATGTTCTCGACTAAGAGAAGTAATCACCGTAGCCAAAGGGCGATCGCAAACATTTGTGGCATCTAAACGACCTCCTAAACCCACTTCTATAACAGCAATATCAACCTTTTGCTGAAAAAAATAAACCCAAGCAGCAGCCGTAATAATTTCAAATTGTGTAGGAATATCTTCAATAGTATTAATAGAATTTTTAATCTTAATTATAATAGTTTCTAGTTCAGACTCAGAAATAGGTTGATTATTAATACAAATTCTTTCTGTCCAATCAATTAAATGGGGAGACGTATAACGTCCTACTTTATAACCCGCTTCCCTTAAAATAGATGATAAATAGGCACAAACCGAACCCTTGCCATTAGTTCCTCCAACATGAATCATGGGAATATTTTGATGAGGATTATCCAATTGAGCCAGTAAAAACTTGATCCGATCTAACCCTAAGTGAACACCAAAACGCTGAAAGCTTTGTAGAAGAGAAGTAATACTCATTTCTTCCTCAAACTAAAAATAAATTTTTTTTAATTGTCTAACATAGAGTGGTCAACAAACAAAAATAAACGCTACACTACACATAACCCCAAGTTAAACATACCGCAGTGAAAGGTTATGGATATTGAGAACCCCCCATTTTATAGTGTTCTCGACTAGACCATTAGAAAAAGTAATCAAAAAGTTTTTCTAAAAAAAGTTAAAGTTATCTGTGAACCAATCCGAAAAAGCTGTGTATAATGAGGTGGTGAGTGAGGCTATGAACTCTGTAGTCAATCTATATGGTGTGAGGAAAGCTGAAAATGCTAAAATCGTTATGGAAAACCATGCTGGTTAGTCCAGCTATGATGGGAATGGTACTTGCAGCAAACTCTGCTGCTGCTGAAAGCGTACCCTCATCTGTGTTTAATGAAAGTGCTACCCAGGGCTTAGAAATCGCCCAAGCACAGGATGAATTATTACAACAGCTTCAAGATTACAGTCAAGAAGGTAACTCCAACAACGTTAACGAACAGGTTACCAGTGTTAGTGAACTACGGGACGTTTCCCCCACTGACTGGGCCTACGAAGCACTACGAAGCTTAGTAGAACGTTACGGTTGTATTGTTGGTTATCCTGACCGTACCTTCCGAGGCAACCGCGCTACCTCTCGTTGGGAATTCGCCGCAGGTTTAAACGCTTGTTTAAACACCATGGAACGTTTAATCCAAGAAAACGTTGCGGTACTTCGGGAAGATATCGAAAAGCTCAAACGCTTAATGCAGGAATTTGAAGCAGAATTAGCTGCTTTAGGCGCTCGTGTCGATAACTTAGAAGGTCGGGTTGCTTTCTTAGAAGATCACCAATTCTCCACCACCACCAAATTGGTCGGGGAAGTAATCATGGCTGTAACCGCAGCCGGTGGTAGTCGTTCTTCTGAAGATAACCAAGCCGTATTCCAAGATCGTATCCGTTTGAGCTTCAATACCAGTTTCAGTGGAGAAGACCTCTTAGTTACCCGTTTATCCGCTAGTACCGGTACAGGAACAGACCGTTTCACCTTAAACGAACCTAACCTACGGGTTCTCAACCCCAACACTGGTCAGCCCATTGGTATTGCCTTCGCAGAAAATACTTTAATCAACCCCACTGCGACCCAAACCTTTAACATCGGTCCCCGTCGTAACGAAAGTGATAACGATGTAACTATCGACTGGGTTGGTTACTACGCTCCCATCGAACCCTTAGAGGATTGGAGAATCAACACCTACGTCAGTCCTTGGGGTGGACGTTGGCACCACTTCGTTCCTACCTTAAATCCCTTCTTCGAGGATTTTGACGGTGGTAAAGGTTCTTTAAGTACATTTGCTCAGCGTAACCCCATCTATCGTATCGGTGGTGGTGCTGGTGCTGGTATGAGCTTCCAACTTGGCTTCCTCGAAAGTATCCTCGGTCCTACCTCTGTTAGCTTCGGTTATTTAGCAGGAACAGCTAACGATCCTTGTCTCAACGGTGGTGGACAAAACCCCGATGGTAGTACCCGTGGTTGTCAGGTTGGTAATGCTATCAACCCTGCTACCGGTCAAGAGTACGCCGAAAGTGACGGTGGTAACGGTTTATTCAACGGTAACTACGGTGTCTTGGGTCAAATCAACGGTAATCTCTTTGATGTAGTCAATATTGCCTTCACCTTCGTTCACGCTTACCACAAACCCGATTCACCTATCTTTGGTCAAGGTATTCCTACCGGACCTGGGGAAGTGGGAACATCTTTTGCTAACTTCTCTCGTGCTGAGTTAAATAATGCCTTTGCTGCTGGCTCTGTGGGAGAACCTGGAACCCCTACTCCTGAGTTTAACACCAACGGCACAAACTCCAACGATCCTTTACAAGTTAACCCCTTTGATATCGGTGGTAAAGTGACCAACAGTTACGGTGGTCAGATGACCTGGCGTGTAGCTGAATGGATGAACTTCAGTGCCTTTGGTTCTTTCACCAACGTTCGTTTCATCGGTCGTGGTACCAGTGCTGAAGTTTGGACTGGTGGTGGCGGTTTTGCCTTCCCCGATCTCTTCAAAGAAGGAAATCTCTTAGGTATCTTTGCAGGGGTTCAACCCTATCATGGTGGTCGTCAACGTCCTTTCTTAGGTGAAAGACAAGGTTTCTTTAACCTTCCTAGTCGTAACCCCATCACCGCAGAAGTATTCTACCGTTACCAAGTTACTGACAACATTTCTATCACCCCTGGTGTTATCTGGATCTCTAACCCCGATCAATTTGTTAACATCCAAGGTGCTGACGATGAAGTAATTGGAACCCTCCGTGGAACCTTCTCTTTCTAAGCTTTGATAACCCTCTTTAGATCTAAGCTCAAGTAGTTATTAACCCTGCTATATGCGGGGTTATTTTTTTACTATGAAATATCAAGATAAGCATCCTGCTTGTATAGGCTAGAAGCCTATGTTACTGTTTATTTATATGTAGATACTATAGTTTAATTCATGTTATTAACTCCCCATCAAAGAAAAAAACTTGACCCTGGTAATGATCAAGAATTTTATACCTTTCCCCGTTTTGTGACCCATGTAGATGAGGGATTTATCGATCAATTAACCAATCTTTATCAAGAACGTTTAAAACCCCAAACAAGGGTTTTAGATTTAATGAGTAGTTGGGTTTCTCATCTTCCTGATGATCTCGAATTTGACCATGTAGAAGGTCATGGAATGAACCAAGAAGAGTTAGCAAAAAATTCTCGTCTTGATCATTATTTTGTGCAAAATCTTAATGAAAATCCTAAATTACCCTTAAAAGATCAAGATTTTCATGCAGTTTTGATTACTGTTTCTATTCAATATTTACAGTATCCTGAAGCCATTTTTTCGGAAATTCATCGTATTCTTAAACCAGGGGGAATTGTTATTGTTAGTTTTTCTAATCGGATGTTTTATCAAAAAGCAATTTCTGCTTGGCGTGAGGGAACGGATGCGGTAAGAATTCAATTAGTTAAAAACTATTTTAGGTCAACTTCAGGGTTGACTAAACCTGAAGTAGTTATGAATGTATCTTCTTTACCTAGTTTCTTACAAATGTTAGGCATGATCGGGGCTGATCCTTTTTATGTTGTGATCTCCCAGAAAGTTTAGTTGTTAGTTAATTTTAGGTGCAATTAATGAATTGCACCAGTTTTAAGGTAATATCGCCACCCATTCATGTTGAGCAAATCGTAGAGAAAAAGTGACCAATAACAAACTAAAAAAGGCTAGAATAAAATAACCCCAACGGGGCGATCGTGACACGGTTACTCCTAAAGCAATAGACAAAGAAACAACCCCATAAGCTAAACGATTTAAGGAAATCGTTCCCCCGGAAGATAATAACAGTCCTAACCCACACAAACCATAAACATATACAATCAAACTTAACCTTTTACGAGAACACCATAATAATACCAGTCCCCCTAAAATAGATAGGGTATTTAATAACGGATCTCCCACTAAAAGCCATAATAAAAAGAATAAACTACATAAACTATAATCAAAATAAACTTTAGGAATAAAGGCGCGATAAAACCATAATCCGAAAGCTATAACTATAATTAAAATGAATAAAAGGGGATGCCAAATATCAACAAGGTTTCCTGCTGCCCAATTTTTTCCTCCAATAGTAATTTCTGCTAACATTCTTCCCCATCCTTCCCAATCAATGCCCCGTTTTCGTTGCCATTCTGTATGCTGTACTGTGATAAAAGCGATTGGATCATTAAAGTAAAACCAACAGTAAAAACTATAGAGAAAGGTTCCCCCACCACTGGCAAAAGCTGTAAAATAAGCCATGACAGATAGCTTTTTACGCCAGGCAATAAACAAAAAAGTGGGAATTAATGCTAATCCTGTAATTCGGGTAGCTGTTGCTAATATTCCGCAGATAATTGTTTGAGTATATTGTTTATTTTCAAAGCTAACCTGCATTATTCATGAGAGAATTGAGAACAAGCCTGAAAGCCTTATATAATAAGGAATATGGAGATTTGACCCCAATAACAGTCTTTAATTTTTATCTATTACTAACTATTGATTATTTAATGATTAAAAATAAGAGGTAAATGTAGTTTACGAAAACCTTATTTTAGGATAGAATAAAGAAATCAATAAAGGTTA
>JAAUYK010238768.1_pt1 | contig 35774 bp, 69 predicted proteins | sample 7278021 | NCBI WGS metagenome assembly JAAUYK01 (sample SAMN14350223, study PRJNA611818) | marine sediment metagenome | isolation source: surface marine sediment (1.8m) | place: French Polynesia: Moorea | collected 2018-08
ACGAGGAATTCATCGAGCATTCCAGCCTCAAGGTCGTATTTCATCATACGAGCGAACGTCTCTTTCCACACTTCTTCTGGATGGACCTCATATGTACGGACAATCGTCTCAAACGCTGTTTCCAGCGTGTCCCAACGTGCCCTCTGTTCTGGTGTCATATTCGCTGCACAAGCCTCCAGAGCGGCGTCAAAATCGTCCATAAGGCTTGGTTCGCTATCAAGGAGAGGGCCTTGCGACTCGTCCGCCAGCTGACGGACGTAGTACGCGAGGTTGTCTATTGCTTGCCAATATCCATTATCTTTTGCCATGTCTTATTTTCGCTTTACGTTTTTGATGTACTCTGTGACTTTATGTCTTAGCCATTTCATGCCTTCGCTAGCATAATGCAATCCAAGTAGAATTGCAACTGCTCCGAAGATGGCTGTTGCTATCGCTGATGCAACTTGCAGTAATTGTGATAGCTGTTCCATCGTACTCCCTCCCTTGTTGTTAGGAGAGAGTATTTAGGGTCTTATTAGTAGTCAAGGACCTCGATCTTGCAACCGAATGATTCCCAACGAGCAGTTGTGAAACCGTCGTTTCGGTTTGTAGGACGCTTACCGACTTTGATTTCCCAGTTGGAATGTTCATCGAAGGTGTTGTCGATTTTGTACGAGTCGACTTCGGATGCTGGGTATGCACAATCACGACGAAGCATGTCCAGAGGAAAACGACCACGACCAGTAACAATAGCTAACATAATTTTAATCCTTTCCGATAAGTGCTCGAACGAGCACGATTGACATTACAAGGCCAAAGCCTGCTGCGGCATTTGCAAAGTAGCCATCAACAGTCAGCCAACCAGCGTACTCAGGTATCACCAATACTCCCCAACCAATGAGGAAGAATGGGAACGGTACAACAAATACTACAGCAAGTACAACAAGTACGATCGCAAGTAGTATGACCACCACTTCAGAGAAGTCATTCATGTCTCTATTTCTCCAGGTCATTTGACCATTCGCTTAGCGTAATACTCAATGCGTCGAACTTTGTTGCGCGCATCAGCTTCCAAGTCACGTTCGAACTCTGTGCTTGGTTTGTACGTCTCAATGAAATGCTTTCGAGGCATCAAATGAGGACGTATCATGTTCCATATTAGTGTGGGCAGATACAGTAAAGTTTTCACCACCGTCTCTCCTTGAGATCGTGTTCCAGTCTAGCGGCAGCCTTACCTGCTACCTCACCACGAGCAAATCCATTGTCCATTGCTTCACATCGTGCTTGAACAAAGCGCTCGAGTAGTTTGTCTCGAAGCTCACCGTCCAGAACCTTTCCAGTGTTCTGTTCCAGAAAATCCATGAACGTCAATAGATTGGTGTCACTCATGATTTATCTATGTCTCCGACGTTGCAACGTTGAAGGTGATAAGCTACAACACCAGGTTGTATTAACACCATAATCTGAGCAATGCCCAAAATGAATCCCCACTCAGTGTGAGCGTTCCACATGACACCAAGCAAGTTAATGTTGATGATTGAATAGATGTTCGCTAACCATATACCACGAGTGAGGTTATACGACTCACCATTCTCGTCAAGTGGTGCTCCAATAGGACCAGGCATCGAACCAACAGGTGTGTTGCGCAATGCAAGGTACTTCGGAATGTTGTGCATCAGTAACGCAAAGTGAGCTGCGATAGTGAATGCGTACAACGCATGGCTAAGATTACTGAGTTCCACGAGTCTCCTCCTGGCCTTCAACCCAACCATCAACCCATGCTTCGTACTTGATCAGTTCGTCATCAGGATCGTACGGATTCTGAGAAACGCTCTGACCCAACTTAAAGGCCTTGTAGCCTTCTTCGAGAGCAAGTTCATGCTGCTGTTCGTTGTGAATGTCGTTGCCATGATGACTCATCATATTACTCCCATGGTTTTCAAACCAACGATGCAGTTACCTGCACCAAGAAAAAGTGGCAGTGCTTTGAATATCAACATGGACCGAAAGTTCTTTGTTGACATCCACAGAGCAAGGATAATCAACCACACACCACTTGCAAACGGAATCCAAGCCATGAAGTCCATGTTTACACCACCTTTACTTGATCATAAGGAACAGCCAGGATGTGCTTGGCGTCGGCATCGTTGCCCATATCACCACCAAACAGTGCGAAACCTTGGCTAACAAGTTTCACAGCAACACTGGAATGGTCGTAGGCGCCACGGTTGTTGTGAAGACGAATAGGATCGAGAAGAGTCTCGGAGAAAGTGAGGTCTTTACGAGTGGTCCAATCAGACATCTTGATGTCCGTGTTGGGTTCTTGAATCAGGACCTTGCCCTGAGTACCAACGGGTATGCTGTACATTTTCATAAAAGTCTCTCCACTTAATATGCCCCCCATTGTACAACAACTTTTGGGTAAAGTCAACACCCAGGCAAAGAAAAAGGCGACTCAAGGCCGCCTTTAACTGGTTGATTTTTGTGCGTTATTTGCACTTGCCTTTTGGATGATAACAAGGCATACCGTTTCGTGTCAGTGCCCATGCAACAACCGCAAGAACAGTGAGTGATACTAAAGCGAAAGTCATAATAAGTCTCCAGAAAATTAGGTATATTCACTATACCGGATAGACTTATTTATGTCAACTATTCGCCAAATTCAGCCTTGAGTTGTTCGTATTGCTTACGGCGTTGATCTTTCAGGAATTCTTCACGACGCAATTTGCGGTCATTCTCTTTGTCGATCTTGCGCTGTCGTATGGCATTCATGTGGGTGGCGACATTGCTTGTACTAACCTCAACCATTTCGTATTCAACGATTTCGCAATTGAAGTATTGCGGACCACGAACTTGGTTCAGGTGACTGTTCACGTGTCCCATTGTTCTCCATGTCTTTCCTGTCTTGGAAAAGGTTGGATCCATTCCACCCTTGGAGAACATACCATCTGGTCTGCGAATCTTAAACACAATCAGATCTCCTTGCGTGAACCATCTTCGTTGAGCCAGAAGCAATGTCTCCAGTACAGCTTGTCGGAACGATCCTTGTCGTCTGCTTCGGTTAACTTACGGATGGCAGATAGGTGATCAGACTCTTCTGTACCAGCGCGCCATACGCCATGGTCGTCGGAATACTGATAGGTCCAATCGTGAGCCTTCAAGCACTTCTCGTAGTGCTCCCACAAGTCTGCCTCACTGAGTTCCTTCAGGTCCGTTTTCCACAATGCGTGTAGAAAGTAGGGCATCTGTCGTCTCCTGTATTCGGTCCAACTCTAGGTTGGTTTCATCGAGAATGTTTGATATGTCGGTATCGCTTAACCTGTCAACCTCTGATTGAGGAATAACATAACTCTGTGCATCTGATCGACAACCAAACAAATTAATGTGGTCAAGTTCACAGAGGTACTCTTGTTTGGCAACAATGTTGACCATCGGATAGTCGAGAGCCAGTTCTGCTCGGATCTCAACCTCCGTACCTCTCGAGAACAGTTCGACAGGACTCATTGCGCCGTCGAACAAAATCCTGGCTTGGCATATGTCACCTTTGACTGGCCATATGCAAGCGATGCCAGGATTGAAGTTTATGTCACTGTGCTTCATCCAGCTTGGCCTGTAACTCAGCGAGGTCGTTTTCACGAGACTTCACGACATCGTTCAAACGGACGATTTGCTTTTTCTGATTCATGATCGTCTTGTCTTTGTTGTCCAGAAGGTGTCCCATCCAGATAAAGCCAATGGCGATCAAAACAAAAACGATAATTCCAATTGCAATCATAATTAACCTCGGTTACGAATAAGTGTATCTTCACCAGTTGCGTGACGCTTGTACACACCAGCCTCGCGAGCCTGATTACGGATAGTCTTTTCTTCGTCGGTGAACTCGGTACGATCGGCCTTAGTGGTAGCACCAGGAATCATCCAAGGATCACGAACGGAAAGGGTGCGCAGTGAACGCTTACGCTTCAGCTCTTCGATACGTGCCTGAACACGACGACGGCGAGCGAGCTCTTCGCTGATGTAGTTAAACACCGCGCGAGCACAAAACAGGATAACCAACAGGCCACCCAGTAATACGAAATACGAGACACCAGGAGCCGCAGTGGCAGGCAACCAGTTCGTCAGGGGAGTTGTCCACTCCATAAAAGTTGTCATTGCGTCGTTCATCACTTCGCTCCAGTCTTGTTATACTCATCCATGAATCGGATCAGAGTATTCAGGTCATCGTCATCTTCGTTCAATTCTTTGACGTCGTAACGACAAGGACCATTCCAATCAATATCACTGTCCGTGTGCTCAAGTTCATAGACACCAGTGGTGTCATCCATCACAACTGTAGGATCAAAGTCGTCATCAGTCCCTTCGATGGTCAACGCTTGGACCTTCTTAGCAAGTGAAGCACGAAGGCGCTCTTCTTCTTTGCGCTTTCTTTCAGCTTCACGATCGCGGAACCAACCAAACATCAATCTCTCCTAAGTTCTGTTACCCCATATATTACAACAAACGGGGATAAAGGTCAACACAATACCCTAATTAAAAGGGACGTAGAATCAATGAGTTATGTGGGATTTCTCCGTTTTATGCACTAGTGCCCAGCGTACATTTCGCTGATGGATTGCTTGGACCTAATTCTACGAATGGTCTCAGAGACAAGACTGGACACAGAGATCTGGCGGATCTTGTGAGCAGCTTCTTCGGGAATGTTCAACGGAATCGTGTCCGTGACAACAACCTCATCGATTTCTGAGTTGAGAATGTTATCATAAGCACTTCCAGAGAACACTGGGTGGGTGGCATAAGCAGCCACGTAGTCAGCACCTCGTTCTTTTAATGCCGCTGCGCCCTTGCACAAAGTACCAGCAGTGTCGATCATGTCGTCGACTATAATGCAACGTCTACCTTCTACATCACCAATGACGTGCATTACTTCTGACTGGTTCGCCTCAGGACGGCGTTTGTCAATTATCGCAAGCTCAGCATTATCGAGTTGTTTCGCAACCGAACGGGCCCGTACTACCCCACCCGTATCGGGAGACACAACGATCAACTGCTTCGGATCGAATGCGTGATTTCTCCAAACATCACCAACAATCTCTGGTGATGCAGAGATGTTGATTACGGGTATGTTGAAAAAGCCTTGCTGTTGTCCTGAATGGATGTCAACAACAATGACTTGGTCTACACCAGCCGTCTCGAGCATATATGCTACAATGCTAGAGGTGATAGGGGTACGTGTGAAGTCAGGTCGACGATCTTGACGTGAGTAGCCGTAGTAAGGAATGACGGCTGTGATCGACTTGACTGCTGATCTACGAAATGCGTCAACCATAACGAGCAACTCCATGAGGTTGTCGTTTGTGGGTGCGCAAGTAGGTTGAATTAGAATGATGTTGTGTCCGCGAACATGCTCATTAATTTCTGCTCGCACTTCACCATCACTGAACTGTGAGATGTCTACCTTTCCAAGAGGTGCTCCCAAGAAGTGGGCAATCTTATGTGCCAGCTGTGGGTTAGCATTTCCCGAAAAGATCTTTGTGCGACCGTGTAATGCGCTCATCAGCATCTCCAAACTAAGTACAGTGTTCGAGTATATTACAATAATTTAGTAGAATGATCAACTGTCTTTCTCGTGTTCTTCTTGAATACGAATCGCGTCTGTAACCACCTGCGTGCCACGACACATACCTTCTACTTCATATCGCCATTTGTACAACGTTTTTGGTATGAACAGTATGGCCGCGTTTCCGAATGCCACACCTATCTGTAACAGCTCTGGAACTGACCCTGTTAAAGAGACAATCACCAAAACACTATTTAGAGCCTGAACCAAAAGGATGGGCAAAACCAGATTCATGCTCTGTTGAAAGTACAGTCTAGCAAGGGGGAGGTTTATGTTGTATAGCGTGTCAGCTTCTTCTTTATAGTCGTCTCGCTCTTCAATGATCGGATGTTGTTTCTCCAACCAGTTGATCATTCTGGACAAACGGATACGGAAGAATGAGTTGTAGAAGCCGATAACAGCTACTACAATCCAAACTGTGATTGAAACAAAGAACAGCGCTAGTGACGCATCTTCCAAATGAGTGCTCCTAAAATAAAGAGAACGGAGCCGGCAGCAATACCAAGTCCGTTACCAACTAACAGAGCAGCTAAAAGACCACCTGCCATGTACAGGTACGGAAGGGAATTGTAATAGGGTTCTGCTAACCATCCAAACATGAGTTCTCTCCATGCAAATATATAATGACTATACTGGATGTTAGGTCATCGATCAACAAAAAGAAGGGGGTCCGAAGACCCCCAACCGATTAGTGCATCTCACCGAAGAACGCAGCATCCGGATCCGAGAAGGATGACTGCTGAGGCAGCGAGTACCGACTTGCATGCTGAGTCAGATCCTTACGATCAAACACGATGCTGTTGGCAAACTTGTCCAGAGCGTGGTCCGAAGAACCATCAGATGCGTGAGTGTGGGTACGCAGCTCGGTGGCCATGTTGTACACGTCGAACGTGGTCAGGTGAGCAGGCATCTGAGCAGCCAGACGCTTGTCGGCGAACACGTTGCTCTTGTATACACCACCCAGGTGAGCCATCGGATGTGCGATGTCGGCAATGTTACGAAGGCGACGACGAACACTCTCATCACGAACCTGATCTTTGTTCAGACGAGTCTGTGCGTGCTGAGCAACCAGAAGAGTTTCAGCAACAGTAGCACGTTCGGTGCCCATCGAAGACAGACGATTCGAAACCATGCCCTCGACACGATTCTGGATCTGGCGGTTAGCGATCTCCAGGTGTTCTTCCCAACGGTTGATCAGAGGGATCTTGGTGTTGAGGAAAGAAGTCAGACCACGCATGCCGTTGGTGCAAATCAACCGCCAAAGCATGAACGCACTGTTAACGGTCTGGACGAAAGGATTCCAACCGAAGTGAAGTTCGGAGCGGAATTCACCACCGTCGTGGTAACCAGGAACAGTGATGCCATGATCGGACCACTTGTTGCCCAATACGAAGTCACCAGAGATGAGGTTGTTGTGAACTTTGGTAGAAAGTTCAGCAGCAGGATTGATACCAAGAGTTTCAACCAGCTTGTCGATCGACTGATCGGTGTGAATGAAACCATTGTAATGGCCATCACGGAAGTCCACGAGCTGGTCATCGACCATGAAGTACTGACCACCAGTCAGACGCTCAGCGAGGTCATCAGGAGTCATAAGGTCGAGGGATTTGGATACTCGAGAAGTGGCATCGAAACGATGTTCATGAGTACCATTGATGGTAGCAACAGCTACGGGGAAGTTTTTCTCGTTGCGAGTGGCACGGACGGATACGTGAGCATCGCGAAGAAGTTCGTAGTTCATGTTTAATTCCTCTTGCGTTCCTGAACGCAGTTGGTTGTAAGAAGTGTGGCTGATCTCCTAACCACAAAGCCCATTATACAGATATCTCAGTCAAGGTCAACAGGCAAAAGGGTGCAAGAATCAAGGGTTTAGGTCAATTGATGACCCGTTCGTCGTCCTCAATCTCAGCGCGAGTATTAAGGTCCGAACCAATTCCTGCGTATGGATTGCCAGGCAGTCGATCGAATGCGTACATCACATCTTCTTCGACCTTACCACGATCCATACCAAGACCATCAGCGAGGACGTTCGACACTGTTGCCATATCCTCAGCCATCTGGTCAGGAGTGAGTCCTCTGCCAGGACCATCCCGACAGATTACCCACATACCGATTGCGGCTTTCACGCAAGCCATTTTGTACTTTTCGTTGTCCATTATTCAGCTCCGTACAGAGTGCCGATGGCACCAACTTCGTCGTCATTACGACCACGACCGTGAGTGATACGAGTCATCTCCAGAACATCGGACAGAGACATATCAACAGGCTGGGCAGCTTCTTCCATTGTCTTCGTGACAACATTATCAGCAGACATGCCCTGCTTGTATACCGCAGTCGGATCAAAGGCGCCCTTACGATACACACCCTTCGTGGTCAGATACTTCAACAACGAACGAAGGACGACATAACTTTCAAGAGTGTTCGTACGATTGGTCATACCAATCAACCACGCAACAGCATGAGTGAACGGAAGGCCAATGTCGAATGTTTGCTTGACGGACTTGTTGATCTTCGGAAGGTTAACAGTACGCAACTGAACCATCAGATCATCGAGACGAAGAGGCTCGATTGAGTCGTAGCCAAACAACTCAGAAACTTCTTTACCAGCTTTGAGTGCAAAACCAAGGTTGACAGACAAGTACTGGTCAACACGATCGAACTGATGATCAGGAGCATCTTCTACAGCTTCCATATCATCGTCGTCACCTTCGGCACGTTCGATCTGCTTCGAACCAATCTTGCCAAGAGTCTTCCAGATAGGACTGGTCATGGCTTCGTGTCCGTTTGGTGAAACGTATTGCAAACAAGTACGCTGATCAGGACTCAGTTTGGATGAGTCGTTGATGTTAGCCATCTTGAGAGCACTAACTTGGATCGAACGAAAACGACCATCGCTAGACAGATGCTCAGCCTTCGCTTTGGCGTTAGGCGGAATTGTGTAGATGAAAGTGCCATCAGTATACCAGTCACCGTTCAAAGTGAGAGGCATAACATAACGGTCAAGGTTGGTCTCAGAATCAGACACCCAATGCTTCTTACCGAACAGACCTTCGGTAATCTCTTCGCCCATGTTACCAAGCGGATGGCGTTCAAGAGCGACAGCATGGTCATCGTAGAAAGTGACAGCAGTCAGCACCGGCTTGAGGTAGCGGCTGATCTCATGCTGCTTAGCGAATGCACGAACAACGGCAAGCGGAACTTCAATCTTCTTGTAGACCTCTTTGGTCTTCGTGGTGCGTGTGTCGTCAACTACACTGATCGAACCACCAAGTGCGGTGGTGCAAGATTTGAGCCATACATGCTCAACGCGCATTTTTTCTATTTCAAATGGAATCATGGTCTCTCCGGGCTGTGTTAATTCCCAAACTATGAGGCCATTATACGAAAAAAGACCCTAAAGGTCAACAGGGCCAATAGGGTCTTTTAGTCAATAAAAACAAGGAGTTAGATGGCAATTTCTGGATTTTTGGCCTTTTCTTCAAGACGCTGCAACTCCCGCTCAATCTCATCCAGCAGTTTCTTTTCAAGAAGCCGCATCTCGAGTTCAAGCATCAGCATGCGTGCAGCCAACACACCAACATACTCGTCCACAGTCATGAACTCATATTCACCAGACAGTTTGTCGTATTCAATAGCAACATTGTATGTCTTGTTCACGGCTGTCCAATGCATCGTGCTGTTATCCGTGTTCGTCATGAACGCGAAATGTACAACAAGAGTCAATAATGCAATTCGTAGTGTTATGATTAGTCCTTTTCTCATATCCTATCTCCTTATCTTTTCAGTACTGCGTTACCCTCACCACTAAGGATAGGATAAATGACAATCTCCTGTAACTGGTGGATTGTTCTCGCATTGTCAATCTTGACGAGAAAGTCAGGAGCTTTGTCCTTCCATATCCACTTTGATACAGCTTCCCTTGCAAATTCTTTTGCGGGATCGAGTTCGGTTGGCCAATTGGCCGAATTTACATAATCGGTTAGTTCCATATTATACTGGACCTCCCATAGTGATGGCAGATTTAATTTCATTGAGGTGCGACACATAATCGAATTCCTGCTCCTGCCACTCACCACGCTTCTTACTTATCAAGCGATGGCGCTCAGGGGTGCCGACAACAACGGTGGTGTCAAGGTTACGACCACTCAGCGGATTAACAAGCTCCCAAACAACACAATCAGAATCAGGGCGTGATGCACGACCAATAACCTGGTTGAGCTGAGGATACGAACCGAACTGACGGCCAAGGTAAACATCAGTACAACCTTTGACGTCAACACCTTCGTTGATCTTGTTACAGTTAACAACAAACTGGTATTCACCGTCAGAGAATGCATCGAGGATACGATCGACTTCACGCTCGTTCTGATCCAGGATAGAGATGGCTTCATAACCAGCATCGGTCAGCATTTCAGTGACAGCACGAACCTCAGCCTTCGTACGGAAGAACATCATCGTCTGGCCAAACTGCTCACCATACTCTTCGATGATCATTCGAGTGACAGGCACCTTATCCTTAGCAGCAGTGTCGAGGATAGAGTTGAGGTAAGTCGGAGCAAGGTAGCCTTCGGCAACAGCCTGCTCACGAGAAATCGGATTGATGATGGCTTCGAACTTAATCAGACAACCATCAGCACGGTCAGGAGTAGCAGTCAAACCAATGATCGGTTTGTTACCAAGCATCTCAAGACGATACTGGAGAGTGGTCATCGCTTCGTGGTGTGCTTCATCAAGACACGCAACATCCCACTCAAGGTCTTCGGGAATGTCAGCGAATGCAGACTGCTCGATAAACTCAACACCAACGGCATCAGCGTATGCACGCTCGGCTTGAGTCAGCAGACGATGTTTGTGGGCGATGAACAGCAGGCGAAGATTCTCACCAGGCTCGACACCAAGAGCACGACGGACACGCTCAGAGGAGAACACCAGACCAGAGGTAATCGTTTTACCAGCACCAGTCGGGAGTTCGATAAGAATACGTTTGGAACCAGCTTCGAGTTCTTGCTCGACAGCATGGAGGGCAGCAACCTGATACCAACGGACTTCTTTGTCGCCGTACATCAGGTTGTCTTGTGTGTTCTGGTCTTGTTCAGTCATGTGTGTCTCTCAGTGCGATTCAATGCGTACATTATACGAAAGATGACCCCTAAAGTCAACAGACAAAGGGGTCTATCTCTCACGCAGATATACAGGGATCTCACCACGACGAGCACGCATGCCCGCCTTGATACGAGTTTCTTTGTTCACTCGCAGGTTCTCGTCAGCTTCGACCAGATTGTGGCCAACGCCAACAGAGAAGTACGGATCAGCGGTCAGCTTCTGGACAAGCTCTTCACGCGTGTTGCAGCGAATAACATACTCGTCGCCAGAAACACGGAACACGCTCTCAGGAAACAACGAATCAAGATGACGTGCCAATCTGTACAGCATCTTGTCACCTTCACGGTGGCCACGATTGTCGTTAATCCACTTCAGTGAGTCAAGGTCAACAAGCGCAACAAATTCCGAATCAGGAGTGACTTCAAATGCACGCCGGTTCCAGACACCAGTCAGGTGATCGCGGAACAGACCATCCATAAGATCGTCTTCATTCATGTTTGCTAATTTGCTTTTGAGTAACCTTTCCACTTGAGTCTCCTAAGTTACAAATGCTCCTTGCCACTGTTATGGCCCATATTACCCTAATTTCCACGAGAGGTCAACAACAAAAAACCCTTGCCGAAACAAGGGTTTAGTGCAACTTCAGGTCTGGAAAACCACGAAGTTAGGGGGTTAGTACGGAATTTCCATATCGCCGTCATCATCCAGATCAATGTCGAGGTCATCGAGACCTTCGAGATCAATCACATCCTGGCGAGTGTTTACTGTTTCCTCTTCCAGAAAGCGCCAACCGAATCCACCAGCCATCTTACGCTGACCACGAGCAACCTTCGAAATGCTCGATGAATCGATTCCAGTCTTACGACCAGCTTCGCTTGCAGATGCGAACACCGCAACAACGATGTTGGTGTCAAGGTTGTACTGCTCGATAGCAGTCTTGGAAACCGGAGCATCCTCTGCAGGCTTGTCGTCAGGACGAAACGAACCTTCCAGTTCCTCTTCCGGTACTTCGTAAGAGCTCTGGCCAGCAAGTTCCAGCTCACCAACGACTTCGTAACGACAAGTACGACCCTTCGCGTTGTTGTAGTCGGTTGGGATAGCAACAACGTCACGAGGATTGATCTTGACGATCATTACGTGGCCACCAGATGCACCATAGTGAGGAAGGTACTCACGAGAGCAAAAGTGAAGACCAGCAGAGCAGGTACGGCTTGCGTCTTCGTCGACTGAGTTACGCGCCATCTCGCAAACAGCACCGATCGAGTTGTCGATCGTACCGGAGTACGCATCCATGTAGTCACCGCGGACACGCTTGTAAGCAATGAAGTGACCATCTTCGGTAATAGGTAGTTCAGACTTCTCCAGGAAACCATACAGTTCATTGACAGCACGGTACGATGGATTGTCCATCAGGTTCTCAAGGAACCGCATCATAGGCTCGATGTTGAAACCATCGTTCAACATATCAACCATACGATCGGTCAGAGTGTTGTGCATTGGCTGGTCATCGAGATAGACGATACCGCCCTTGACTTCGACGCGGTGAGTACCAGCATCAACATCTTCCATCTGCTTTTTGATAGCAGTGGACGGGATCATCATTTCACGGACACGTTCCCATGCTTTGTCACGAACAGCAGCAACGATATCTTGGTATCGTGAGTTCGTAGTGTAAACGGTAGCGCTTTCGCCGTTTTCAAAAACCACAGTCAGGTGGTCATCTGTTTTAATAAAGCTGCTCATAGCTTAGCTCCTATCAATCATCTTGATGTAATCAAACAGAACTCCAATATCTGTCTTTCTGTATGAACTTTCCAGTTCAATTGATCCAACGAACGAAAGCATCGGATACTCGTCGAACACACCAGCGGTAAAATATGGAGTCCGCTGGACATCTGTAAACAACCGAGCACCAAAATCGTTATCAAACTCCTCGAGGAATTTTGCAACAACCTCATCGTCTGCATACTTCTTCTCATCAGCAGCGATTGGCTCGATTGCGGTACGGAAAGTAGAATCAGCATCCAACTCCCGTACTTTATCCATAAACTTCTTGTTCATCAGGTAACGCTTGATGTCCAAGTCATCGGATGTGGCACGCTTGTTCTTGAAGTACATAATTGAATCTACGTACAAAGGAACAACAGCACGAACAAGGTCGAAGATGTTAAACCAGTTATCCATCTTGACGACTTTGTTGGTAGCTTGCGCACCCATCGCATACAAATCGTCCATCGTAAAATCGAAGTCGTCGTTGTGCTTGTTGATCAACTCGATCATACGTTCAAAGTTGCCTTTGATCTCTTTATCGGCCCAGCCAACCTTTTCAACCTCTTCGCCGTTGGTGACAACAATGTTTGACCCATTGCGAAGAGTGAAGTATAAGCCACCATTATCAATGTCGAACTCGCTAAAGTCAACACGGTCCCAAGTCGCTTTGTACTTGGTGTTCCAACCGTAGCGACCAGTTGACCGCTCATCAAGACCGCCCCAACTAAAGATTGGAAGGGTGCGATCAACAGTGGCAGTGCCACGAGGAGGTCGAGGGGTATCGGTGCTGACAGTCTTGACTTTGGGGTTACCAACGGCCTTGATCAGTTCTTTGAACTCTTTTGCATAATCGTCTTCGGTCATGCGAGTCGGAATCATATCACCATTGTCGTCTTCAACAAGGTACTCAGCGTCCTTCTTCTTGATGATGGTGATCAGATTACTAGTGGCATCAGCCTGACGCAGATATTCCTGCATACGAGACACACCACCGACCTTCATGTCGTTGTACATGAATTCCATATTGCCACGAGGAGCAATGTGTTGTCCAACATGCGAACGAGACAGCTTAGCATTACGACCGTACCGTCCACTTGCATGGTAATCGTAAAGCTGGTAACCATTTAGGCGAGGAATGTCAATCGAACCACCATCAGCAATATAACGCTTCAGTGTTTTGTTCTTGACATCTTCGTTCTCAAAAAATTTACGAAGAGCACTTTCAGATCCAAACAGCTTGGATGACATATCGTTCAATTCAATGAACGCATACCAGTACTTCCTCGAAAAACCTTTGATCTGTGCTTCGATCTGATCTTTTACTTCTGCGCGGAAGTTATCAATGACAGCAATCAGTGCTTGCTTAGAACGATCGTCGTAACGAATCTCTTCTCGAGAAGCAGCCACCTCAAGATCACCAATCTCAAACATGGCAACAAGGTGAGTGCGATCAAGCAGCGAACGAGTTTCGTTATCGAGTTCGATCTGGTCAAGGTTAACAGCATACGCTACGTTACCTTGAACGGCGGTCATCTTCGGATCGCCATACTCACGAGGAAGCAGATGCCAGCCAGTACCTTTCAGTCGATGGTCCTGTACCTTCTCGAAGTCAAAACGATGGACACCAATAACCTCAGGCTTGACAGGAAACCACTTCAGTGCTTTTGATGTCTTTTCTTCGAAACGGTGGTAGTCGTTGCTCTTGACGGTGATCTTTACTTCAAGACCAGGATGGTCATCAGTAGCGACCTCGCCGAGCTTGGCAATAGTCGGAACACCATCTTCGTTAATGAAGACAGAGTACGTACGGCTCATACCATCATGGCGAGCAACAACTTCAAATGCGTTGGTGTATGAAAACGGACTCTTCGATCCAAGACCCAAAGCACCAATGTAATCGTTTGAGTCAGTCTTGGTGGAATCGAAGTAGGTGGTGTACAGACCCATTACCTGTTCATCGGATAGGCCAATACCAAAATCTTTGACGTGAAACCACGGCTCCAGATCATTGGGGAGGTGGATTTCGAAAGGCTTGTCTTCAGTACCAGCAGCGACGTGTGCATCATATGCGTTACACGACAGCTCTCGTACAATAGCCAAAATGTTATCGGTGTACAAACCGCTAGATAGAATATCGAACGCCTTGGCTGTGGTCTTGATCTGAAACGCTGTTTCTGCGTTTACCCCAGATCGCTCGACATTGCTACGTTCATGATGTAGCTTCATACAATTACCCTAATTCTTGTGTTTTCCAGACAAGGGGCATTATCTGATATTGGGGCACAAATGTCAACAGGTCCAAACGTCCAGTTCTTTTGCGAGTTTGACTTGCTGTTTTTCAATGAATGTACGCATGTTGGAGTGCAATTCGACCAACCATGCTTCTCTACCAATGTTGGTCCGTGTTGGGTGTGATTTTAGTTGAATCTGTCCTTTGCCTAAGTTACCAATACTCAGCGAGGACCAATCCATCTCTTCAGCCAACATGCATTCAACACCAAGTACCTCAACAGAATTGAATGACTGTGATTTGCGATACTTCAAGAACACATACAACACAAATGTGTTGGGATCAGTATATGTTTTACGGAGGCGGTCAGCAGATATGATGTTTGGCATGTGAAAGTCTGCATCTACATCTTCTGTCTTAACATCAACGAGAATTGTAATGTCATCAGATGTCAATTTGACATCTTCAATAGATCGTTTACTGCTAGCAGGATAGGCATCGAATCCTGTTAGTGTGTTCAATGAGAAATCTTCAACTAGTTTCTCAAGCTCATCACCAACACTACGTTGCATTGCTCCAGATGAAATGGAAATACGTTCACCCAAGAACGCATTGCGGTAAGTCTCTGTTAATGTGTATATTTGTTTCATGCACCCAAGCGTACATGATTAGGGGCAAAAAGTCAAGCGGCTTTTTTGAATTTTCTATGATATAGATGGAAAATTGCCGAAGGGGTCAAACATACCTTTCCCCTTCGGCTCATTTCGTCAAGTTGGACCATCAGGTGGTCAAATAAGAGTGGATGGGTTTCACACCCGGACGAGACATAATGTTGGATGTCGTGAATTGAATTTGGTCTACTGAGCCACTGTTTTACATGGTTCGGGGCAGCCATAACTCCATCCTATTACATTCTCTCGTCGCCGCCCCCAAAGTACTCATCAGCCTGTTCGAAGTCTTCCATTTCCTGACGTTCGTCGACATCTGGTTCCATATCCATGTCGTCTTCGTCTTCCATGCCTTCATCTTCGAAATCTTCTTCGTCGCCAGGAGTGCCACGTTCCAGCATGTCCATTACTTTGTCAATGCCAGTTGAGATTTCTTCAGGTGAGTACTCGAGCTGCTCGAGATCGTCGCCGATGGCGTCACGGAGCTGATCGTCGTCCATATCAGCACCTTGCTCGCGCCAATGGTCAGCGATACGGCTCAGTTCATCATCACCGCCGTTTTGAAAATCCATTTCTTCGGAACCTTCGTCGCCAAGATCGAATTCGATTCCTGCTTCTTCAAGAGCCTTCTCGTAATCGTCCTTTTCACGAATAGACTCGTTGAGTTGTTTAATGAGTGAAATATCCACTATCGTATTCTCCAAACTTTAATAGTTACGTGAGTTTATTTATGTCTATATTGACGCAGAACTCAGATGTACTGGAACTCAACCGCCGATTTTCGTGTCTCGTTTAACGCAACTCTCGTAACCTTCACGTCTACCAGGGACATTTTCGCTTGTATGCAATCATACAACCATTCTGTCAGATTCTCAGAAGTTGGTGAAAAATGTACCAAAAAGAAGCCCTCATAGAATTCTTTTTCTGGTCCAGACAGGTCAGATACGTCAAGTGTGTATCCAATCAGCTTGTCAGTTTCAGGGACGTGAACTGCAATTGCTTTGATCTCGCGTCCTTCTTTTGTGTTCAGTGTTTGTGTGGCAGATAGGGCAACAGGATTGCCTTCTTTGAATACCGGCTTGGCATTTGTGATTTGAGCGAACCAAGGATCTTCAAGATCGAGAAGGAATCTCAGATCCAGCTGTTCGTTGATAAAACTTTCGATCCACTCAAAGTGTTCGCTGTCGTGTGTTTCGATAGACACAGTAACTGTATCGCGTTGGCCATGAATGCGACGACGCTTATCATCATAGTCAGTCCATACACGGCAAGCGTATGAGATATCAAACTCTCTGGTTATTACCCAACGCTTAGTTGGCTCTTCTTTTTTCTTTCGTCCAAACATTAGTCAAACATCGTCATGAGGAACAAGAACACACCCAAGACAACGGCCCAGAAAAACAACTGAGCTATGTTATGTGGTAAGCTATCCGGATCACTCCAGTGATCAGGTATCTTGAATGTTTTTATCTTGTCCCAAAGTTTCATTTAGTATCTTCTTTATATGAGGCCCACACTTGCAACATTGAGAACAACAATTCAAGTGTTCCTTTAGTGCTTTGTGTGAACAGTGGCCTTCGCAGATCGCTTTTGCAATCTGCCTTTCAGTTACAGCACTGCAGATGCAGACATACACTAGCTGTCTTCTGGCTCGTACCTACCATACAGAGTGACACGAGCACGCTCACCAGCATCTGCTTCTACAGCAGAGTAGACTGTCGAACCAAACTGGACATCTGAGTAGTTGCTATTGTCAGCATAGAAACGCAAAGCACTTTCTAACTGCTTAACGCGTTCTTCGAGTTGATCGATACGGTTGTCGCTTCCTTCTTTGAGAGCTTTCATTCTCATTGACCAGCTGCCTGATTCGTATGTCATTAGTCCATGTCCTCTTTCTTTTTGATATATCGGACTGCTGCTTTGATAACAGGCTTGTGGAGGTCACGACCTTCCTTCTGAAACTCTTCTGGAGTCATCCATTTGGTTTCATCTGTCTCATCACAACAATCACCAAACATATCTGGATCCTTGATTTTGCAAACGAAGACTGTAGTTCGTCCAAGGAACACGCCAAGGTTTTTTGTATGCTCGACGTTACCTTTGAACAGTCCTAGTTCTTCATTTGCTTCACGCATGCCAGCCTCTTTAGCTGACTCGCCCGGTTCGTGTTTACCCTTCGCCATCTGGAATTCAGCACCACCATACTTTGCGTTTGATGGCTTCATGAACATAATCTTAATGTCACCATCTTCGATGTAATATGGTAGGACTCCAGAGCGTTCTACTTTCTTTTTGCCCATCGTTAGTCTCTCTTCTTCTTGAAGATTTGGTTAGTGTTTATCCAAACACCGTCCATGACTTTAACGTTGGCGCCTACTGAACCTCCAGTATGCTCAAAGCTGGCACACCCCGAAAGTGCTAACAGCACAATTATGCAAGGCACTACTCTTTTCATTGTTCTTCCTCATGTTCCGATTTGGTTACCAAACACGTAACAGTGGAGACGACCGGAAACATGATATCCACGCTTCATTGCTTCAACAGCAATCTCAGCAATCTGTGGATCTTCCTGTTCTTCCTTTGTAGCACCAACTGGCATGATATACACATCCCAATCGACACCAGCTTCACGGAAGAGTCGAGTGTTCTCTTCGACTTCGTCCCAACTTGCCTGTGTTCCATTTACCACGTATTTAAGCTGTCCGTGGTTACTTATCTCAGCATAGGAACCAACAACATCAGGTTTGATTGCCTTCTTCGGCATTTCTCCCGCAGTTGCCCACAGTTTAGGACTAACAGACCAGAACCACTCACGATCATCCCAAGCGTCATAAAATGTCGAAATATATTTGTCTAACTGCTGAGCGCCTTTGAATGGTCTCGTGCCGTTTGTCTCGACAGTGACGAAATGAGGGAGATTGTCAACACGCTTGAACGCTTCAAGAATCTCAACCATAGCTTCTTGATTGAGCATCGGCTCACCACCAGTGAACGCCATGTGTGTTGTTTGATCAGTTAAAGGATGTCGGAACAATCCTTGAGGATTTGATTCATGAGCCAACTCGGCCATGATTAGGGCAGCAATCTCGTCACCAGTATGGCTGTGTGCCAAGTGCTTGTACTTCTTGGCCCATGTGTATGAACTGTCACATCCATACTGCCACACAGGAAGGTCTTCGATTTGTTTGATCTGACTTACATCAAAATCTTGATATGGAAGAACATACGTAGATGGATCAGTCGGATCCTTCTGACCAAAGCCATCGCATTGGAGATTGCAAAGAAAGAAACGGATCCACGCTGTGGCCCGTCCCGTATAGAATCCTTCACCCTGAAATGAATGAAAGATTTCCGAATAGTTGAATTTCTTGTCTGACATTTATAATTATCCCTAGACGTAGTGTATTATATATCATACAACAGAGGGAACAATACGTCAAGGGTATTATACTAAAGAAACGCCAGCGTTAAACACTCGGTTGGGGATCAAGTACCCCGAACCAGGAACAAACCGAGGGGAATGTTCGGTGATGTATTTCTGCATATCAGCGGTTTTGTAGAACCGCATATCGTCTGGATCGCTGTCGTTCAGATGGAACCAATAGTCAGCATTTGAACGCATGATGTTTGCGTCGACGACATATGTGGGGTACGATTTGTGGAGATTGTTTTTGATTTGAACTCGATACATTATATCGTCAACAATCATCTTGATGTCTGTGTCGTTGTTAACTTGTTCGAATCTGTTATCTTGGACAACCTCAATATCAGCATTGGGAAAGGTTTCTTGAAGATATGCAGCAGCGCGAAATTCGCCCCTGTCTCCAATCTCACCACTCTCGCCAAATGCGCCAGCGGAATCGGGTGTCCAGTCTGATGTTTGTCTATTACTCATTGTTCTTGTTCTCTATTAAAAAAGGGGCCCGAAGGCCCCTTTCCGTTAGTGTAGCGATTGGATCGAGCCAACATCTCTTCCCGATCAAGGGAGTGTCTTATCCGTTAGACGACACTACACCCAACGTATGCTTACGAAGAAGCAGCCTCACGCCAGATCATCAGCGTCTTGCTTTCCTTGTCCTTCTTCACACGGACGGCGCCGAGTTCGGGGCTCTTGTCAAAACGCTTCGACTGACGGAGTACAGCAAGGCTGACACCGTGCGAAGTTGCAAACGCATCGACAGGAGTCGGAGTAGTAGGAATAGCAGCGAACGCTTCGGCGATCTTCGTGCCCTTACGACCACGCTTCTTAGGAGCGGGCGTGACCTTAGTGGCGGTCTGAGGCTTGTCGCTCTTAGATGTGGAAGTGGAACCGGATCGACGAGTTGTCTTGGCGGCAGATTTGTCAGCAGCAGGAGCGGCTGATGCGGTTGATGCGAATAGCTTTTCGTATGCGCTATAGTCGAGGTCAGGCGTTGGAGTGAATGTGCCAGCAGCAAGCATGCCACGTGCGGTCTTCAACTCTTCAGCTGTAACACTCAACGCAGTACATGCGTCAGCATCGCTTGGCTTGAAATGGTCAATCAGTGCGAACCGATCGTTCCAGTTCAGAGTTTTACTTTTGCTCATAGTATTTCCTCTCTTTTGAACAGAATTGGCCGCACGTGTGGACCTAGAGGGTCTACGAACGACGGACTTATTATCCTCAATTTGGGTTGAGGAGTCAACATCACCTAATGCCTCGCTTAAATGGCGGCATTGTCGGCGATAGTGGAAACCAGTGCACGTACAAGATTCAGGTTGACCATTCTTTATGGTCACAGAATAGGTCTTCCCCTTTGACCCCTTAACCTCAACAACCTTGATCGTATCACCGGAAGCGGTAGTCACTTCAGCGTCCTCACCATTGATGACTAGCTTGTGAACATTCTTGATGTTGATAACCCGAAAAGGCATCTTCGGATCATCTGACGAGATTTTGAAGTCACCAGGCTTGAACCATTTCTCGTTAGGCATAACGACAGCTTCATATGTCGTGTCCTTCCACTCATTGTCTGAGTAGTAGTAAATGTCTTTGTAACGAGTAGTTACACTGATGGAGGAGCCAACAGGCGGTATACTATGAGTAGTCACGAACTTCCCTCTTCCAATCTCGCTTTTGCTTAGCACGAGACTTGTGGCGCGGATCTTCATGACGCATAGTGCTACGAACCTTGTCAGAGGCCGCCTTGCGCACTTTTATGTCTTTGATTTGATCGAGTTTCACCACTAGTCTCCACATGATTGTTAGAGGTACTATACCCTATTTACGGGTATGGGTCAACTAGTGGGGTAACTTACTGTTTTTTGGAGGGTTTTTCTATTGGAAGAACGACGGCTTTTGATCCGTCCTGCGATCTGGCGATTAATGCAGATGGTTCGTTTAGTGCGAGTTGAAATGTCTGAAATCCTTGCCAGAACAATTCGATCATCTTATTCAAACGGGCTTGGGGATCTTGATACCCACGGAGTTGACCGTCTAATTGCCATTTGAACCTTCTTGCGCGCTTCTCTTCTTCTTTCGTCAGCGTTGCGAAGAATTGTTCCCATATCTCGTTCGACTTTTCCTCGAACTGATCGGGATTGTCTTTGAGCTTCGATAACTCTTCGTAAATTTGCAAGGGTCTCTTCATTCTGTTTCCCAATTAGCTTCTCGTACTTATTTTTAACCTTACTACGTTTTTGTTTCTTTTTCAACTTCCGTTTCGGTTTAAGGGAAGCAATAGTATCTATGGCTCCTCGAACCAGGCGAACAAAAAGACTAGGTCCTTTGGGGGTCTTGTCTACTTCGTCCTCGAACGGGTTTCTTGTAAGGTCTTTGTCCATTCTTCTCTGCACATTACTGGCTTCCATCCAGGAATCTCTTCCTGTGCCACTTTATCATCCGCTGCCCACACAACTGTTCCGTTGGGGCAGGGATGTTGTGGTGTAACAGTTGCACACCACAAACAAAAAGCTAAACCTCCCAGGGAAAAATTATCCATGGTGAGTTCTCTGGGATCGCATGATATGTTAGATCAGGCGTATGTATCGCTGACGACTTCCAGTATAGGGCAGCAGTCCAAACTTTGTGGTTCCGTTTCTTATACACTTTTGTTACTTCGTCAAGTGTCTTTCCAGAATCACATATGTCGTCAATGATCAGCAAGTTTGGGCTCTCCGGCAGTCTACCTGTGCCAGATTGAAACTTACCTACAATATCAGGCAATGAGTTGTTGTGGTTCTTGTTGTCCCCTTGTCCAGTCTTTGATGAATAATTGACTGGCATCATTGGAAGGTTCAACATTTGTGACATGATAACAGCAGGAACCAAACCACCACGAGTAAGACCAACAATCCATTCGATGTCCAGTTGTTTTCGTAGTATCTGTTGGGCTATAAGCGCTGTTCCTTTTTCTATATCATGCCATGACGGATTAGCTAGAATAGGTTTCATTCATTAATACACCGTTGAAATAGAAGTTTGATAACACGTGCTGATTCGAGAGCCATGTGTGCATCGTCTAATGCATTATGATCGCCACGCTCTTCAAAACCAACGTAATCAAATAGTTCATCTGAGTTCCATGTTCCAAAGGTCATGAACCCAGCTGAGTTTGTGTCGTAATGGCGATTACCAAACTTCAAAGTAATGCCATTGCGTTGGAATAAGTCACGAAGGAACGGCAAGTCGAACATATGAACATTGTGTCCAAGTGTTCTGATTGAAACATTTGGTCCCCAGTACTTGAGGATCAATGCACCAATTGCAACAACTGCCTCTTCTTCCGATAGTGCATTCTTTTCGAGATATGCACGAGTAAGGCCATGAATCTCTTCGGCCTTCTTGCCAAACTGAGGATTGTCTTTACGTTGCTTTTTACTCTTGTCGTTCCATTTGATCTCAACGTAGAGTTCCTCAACTGGTTCAAGTGTTTCCGAATCGGCAACAATCAAACCCCAAGAGACTGCCTGGTGGTGCTCACCAGTCTCTGGATTATGTACAGGACTATCGCTGCTAAAACACAGTCCAGTAGTTTCACAATCTATTGCAAGCAGGTGCTTGAAATAGCCTCTTGGTTTATTCTTCGGTGATGCCATACAAATGCTCCAAACCCTTCTTTACGAAACGAGGAAGTACTGAATCCTCAGTTGCTGGTCCAACATAAACAAATTGTTCATCGAGGAGATCAAACGATTCTGGAATCACAGATACGATTTCCAGTTCCTCTTCGTTCAAATGCAACAAGGCAAACATAGGACGAGTTCCTACCACATACTCTGAACCAAAAAAGTCGTGGGTCCTTGTAAGGATGTTTAACCTTGCAGCATCAAGAGGAGCTGTCTCCTCAAATTGTTTAGTGAAGGCTTCCATCACATTCCATCCGTATCACCCTGGCCAGCAAGGTCTTCTGAATAGTGCGTTCCTTCTTCGTGGTTCCAGCCTCCACTATACTTCATTGCGTTCTCACTTTCAACGAAGATGATTTGACCCACACGAGTACCAACAGCAACCTTTGCGTCACCACTTCTGTTGTGTATTGCAAACCCAATGTGGCCTTCAAAACCACTATCGTATAAACCAGATGTCAGGAATATACCGTTGCGGTTGAACGTAGAACGAATGATCAACTGAACAGCAACACCGTCTGGAACCCTAACGAACATATTCGACATCCCATCATAAACTTGATTGGGACGAAGTGTCCAGAAGTCCATACCCGATGCACGATGAAGGACTGGTGGATATGCAATGCCACCTCTCATCTGTTTACCTTCTTCGCTGATGATAAACTCATTCTGGTGGTTAATCGTGAACAGCTTGTCGAGTGTGAAGTCAATTGCATTTGGCTGAACTTGCTTCTCTTCATCTACAATGCCAGTGACCCATCCTTCTTGGATGGCAATTTTTGGATTAATAAACATATTGTTCTCTTATAATAATTTGTTTTCGAACAACTCTAAAAACTCTGCCCTCTTTCTCAGTACGTCGGTTCTTAGGTTTTCTTTTTCTTCTGACCCTTCAGGAGCATCGCTCTCTACAAAGGCATCATGTTCTTCTTCACAGTATACAGCTTCCTGGCGCAAAAAGTCAAGCTCTTGACCTCTAGGTACAACGGAACGCCACGATTTCTCCAGAAGAGCCTTTTGTTCTTCTGTCAGTTCAATGATGGAACCATCTTCGCAAATGTCAACAATATGTTCGAGGGCATACAGTTCAGCCCTCAAAGCATTTGCATCTTCTTTGGAAAGTCTACGACCCCTCAACCGCCCCTGTTCGCGATTTAATCTCTCGCAAATATTCTCAATACCATTTCCGCCATTGTGTGGACGCGGTGGTGGGGGCGGTGGAACGGGCATATATCCCATTAGTCGAATAGACCCAACGTCATGTCGATGTTGGTCTGAATCGCCTCGTGAACGAATGGTGTCTTCACCATGTGGTAATCAAAGTCGACGTGCTTGTCGATCTTTCTCGTCATCAAGAAAGAGTCAGCCATTGGGGTATACATCTGACCACAGATACCTGCCCATACTGGATTTGAGCTGTCACATGAATCGAGACAATCCATCTCAAGCAGAGGTGGGATCTCAAGATTCGGACCAGCGTTCAAACCGAGATAGTGATGGTACTTGTTGAAGTTGAAGATACCACGATCAACCAACATCTGAGACATCACAACACGAGCATATGCTCTTGGAATGTGCGGCAGTGCATTTGGAATAGCCAGGATCGACATACCGATGATGTCGATCAGATCATTCTCAGCACCCCACTTGTATGCTTCGATGAAACCTTCTGTGTCACCAACTTCACTCTGTGGTGCAAAGAAAGTCTTGAACCCCGCATCGATAACTTGTGGTGCCAGGTTGATAGCTGCTTCGATTGTCTTCGCTGCAGGCTGGAACGGATAGTCTGGCAGTACGATTGCATCAGCACCACACATCTGTGCAAGACGAATCAGGCTATCTGGATCGTAGCTCTCACCAAGCTCAAATGCACCATTGTCCATGATCTTGAATTCGTTTCTACCTGCATAGAATTCACAGTACTTCGAGTCTGTGTCAACAAGATGTGCTAACACTAGATGCATGGAAGACTGGGCAGCGTATTGTTCGAGATATTCAGTTGGTGTGATGATACAGAATTGTTTTTGTGTATTTCGTGCTAACATATTATTCCTCTTTGAGTTCTTTTTGTTTGCGAAGCATTTCAACTTCAAGTGCTTGTAATGCAGCTTCGTTAAAGATGGCTTCTCCAGCTAGTTTAGTAATTGCTTCACGATCAATGCCAATATTCTCAGCATGTCGTTTGAAGCGATCGACGGTGGCTTCCGAAAAGTTGTTGCGGATGTAAAATTCAACAAGACCACAATACGTTAGGTCATCAATGTTAAGTTCGATATCGTGAAACTCTTCGGACATTACCTCATACCTCGCCGATGACGATTGGTTGTTTAACGGTTAGAATGGCACCGTTTTCTCCATCTTCGCTTACTTCGCAACGTGTCAAATCAAACTCTTCGATCAACTCACGAGCTATCATTTCACATGACATTGCACCAAATACCAAACAGCGCATGTCGTGATCATAATACTTGTTGGAAAGATATGTTTGCATACGATGCTTGAGGATGATGAACTCTGTGTCACGATCATCATGCTCAACATTCTTGTATGCTTTGAAGTGGAACATATGACGATGGGGGTCGCGAAGATAAGCGACTTCGTCAAATGGGCATCCTGGCCAATTGTGAATACCCTCCTTTTGGAAGGTACAATAAACTTCTGAAGTTATGTTCATGTGTGCCTCTTATAATTATTACATGATTATCTATCATATAACAAAAAGAGGCAACTGTCAAGAATTAAATTAGGTTATCTCGCTTGGCAGTTTCGATAGCATCTTTCTCGCTATCGAATATTCTGATGTTGGGGTAACGAGTGAGAACTTCACCTTTGTGCAGGCGACTGAAACCTTCTTTACCCGCTTCGAAGTCTTCTTTGCTCATCCACCAATCAATGCTTGGGGTGAAATGGGTTTGTCCTCGTTTACGATATGCTTCACGGTCATCTTTCAGACGGCGAACACGAGACACCTTTTGTTCATCCTCAGCATTCTTGATCAGAATGTCGTAATGAAGTTCAAGGGGCTGAATGTAACGAAGCTCAACACCAGGAATGTCGTTTGGCCCACGTGATGGAGCAAACCAACAATACATTGGGTGCTGATTGATTTTCTCTTCTTTTAGCTGTGACAGTTTCATAGAAGGTATTTATGAAAACAGGGATTTGATGGCGATCAATACCATAAACATTCCCCAACAAGCAAGAAGTGCTCGGGCCACAAAAAGGGTTGTGTACTTCGCTGCTGGTTTTCCTGTCTTGGCAACTTCGGCCAATTCTTTCATTGCTGATGGAGTCATGTCTATGGCTAGTATGACCATCATGACTCCAACGAACATTATCAGGAAGTTCAATATCATGCTATGCTCCAAACTGTCTCATACGACGTCCTAGTTCGCGAACAGCATCTCGTTCTTCCATTCCTTCGTTCATCATGTTCCGAAGTACTTGAGCCTTGGCGATTATACCAACGACTTCCTCTTTTGGCAACTCCGCATCGAAGTTGGCGCAGTATGAACTCACATTCCGCTCACTGGAAATGATATCGTTCATACATTGGCTCAACTCGAATGCAGTGTGGTTGGCAGCTAAGTGTTTGGCTTGAGCAATCATTCACCAGCCTCCTTCTTAGCAGCACAGTAGTACGTGTTGGCGCCAGCAGGAGTAGTACCAGCCTGCTCAACGATAGCAGCGATGATGTCTTTCTTGTCAGCACCAGGCATCGAAGCGTAAACCTCACGAGCGATCTGACCTTTGGTCGGACCCTTCTTCTTAGCCTTCTTGGCAACAGGCTTCTTGGTAGTGGCAGCCTTCTTCTGACGCTTCACACGCTCAGTCTTCGGACCACTGAAACCATATTCCTTTCGGAAGTTGTGGAAGTAAGTGGTAGCACCAGCCTTCGACATACCAATCTCATCCATGAAGGCAGTAACGATCACATTGCGGTCGTTAGTACCATCGTTCAGCTTGTTGTACAGAGCGATGGCCTGTTCCTTCTTGGCACCCTTCTTCTGCTTGACGACAGTCTTACCTTCGTCATCGATGTCTTCGATCTCAGAAGAGTAATCCTTCATCGCCCAAGGCATATCGGTCATGAACTTGCCGACACGACGCTGGACCTCAGCCCAAACTTCGTCGAGATCAGGAATGGCGTCACCAGAGAATGCACGAATGGTTTCCTGTACGGTGTACATGAACCACACTTCAGCTTCTTTCTCAGTGTCAAAAACGGCGGCAGTATCAGAACCCAGGATATCAGCAATACCTTGCTCGTGCTCCTCTTTGGTCAGAGGGCTACGCTCGTAACGGAAATACGTAACGGCAGCGATATACGAATCGGTGGGAGAACCGTAGCTCTCGATGATCTCCAAAGGTGTCTTCATGTGTCCACTCCAGATGAATGTCTCAGTATGGGGATATTATAGGACATTACCCTGTAAAGGTCAACAGGGCCGGACACAAAAAATCCCTGTAAAAACAGGGATTTAGTGGTTTTAAGACTCCTGTAAAATCAAGGAGTTAGAAGAATGCGACAACAAGTCCAGTAAGTGCGAATGAACCGATCATCATACCCGCAACCAAACGGATAATCAGCTTTTCGTAATAATCGGCGCGTTCTTGCTGCTGCTCTTCTGTAAGCATAGTTTCAGTCATTGAAGTTTCCTCAGTAGTAAAAAATCTGTTTACTCTGGTTCACCCTGCCAGAGCATTTCGTAGCCGATTTCGAACGTGTCGTGGCACATTTCGGCTAGTGCTGCGAACTTCTCTTTGAAGGTTTCGTCAGCGTGTGATGTTTCGTGTTGTTCGAATGACTTCCAGTATGTCAGAATGATGATGTGGTCTTCTGACAGACAAGGTGCTGCTTCGTGAGTTGCACCAAGCGTACCTTCCTCAGATACAAATCCGGCAGACTTGAAAACCTGCCCTGCAATGAATCCACCTTCGTCTCGGTAGGTGTTCTTCACTACGTTACACATCTCGCCCATCGCCAGTTCAGCATCTTCGATGGTATATTCAGGCTTCAGCTTCACAACGTTGAAAAGCATCTTAGCGTCAAATGGAATGTTCAAACTGTTAAACATCTATTTATCCTCTCATAGTCATATATTAGCACTTTCGGATATAATACCCAAAAGTAATTAGAAAGTCAACGGATTACGTTATTCAGGCTTGTATACTTGTACGCCTGGATTCTTGTTGGTGTAGTTTTCGATTGCTGCTTTGATAGCGTCCTCAGCGAGAACGGAGCAGTGAATCTTTACAGGTGGTAGAGCTAATTCCTCAGCAATGTCTGTGTTTTTGATCTCTTGTGCCTCACCAAGTGTTTTACCTCGTACCCACTCAGTCAGCAAAGAACTAGATGCGATGGCTGAACCACATCCGTAGGTCTTGAACTTGGCGTCTTCAATAACACCATCGTCGCCTACTTTGATCTGCAGTCGCATTACGTCACCACAAGCGGGTGCGCCAACCATTCCAGTTCCAACGGTTTCGTCATCTTCGAAAGAACCTACGTTGCGTGGGTTCTCATAGTGATCAAGTACTTTCTCAGAATATGCCATAATAATTCCCTACCATTTTGCTAAGGTATTTATACGATTTTATACGAACTCCCGCAAAAAGAGTACGGACAAATAGTATGGGTATTAATTAGGCTGCGAACGAAGAACCGCAACCGCAAGTAGTTGTTGCGTTTGGATTGTTGATCGTGAACTGTTCACCCTGAAGGGATTTCACGTAATCAATCGTTGCACCATCGAGGTACATGCCGCTCATTGGATCGACGATAAAGGATGCACCCTCATCACCAAACATTGTGTCGTCTTCTGCAGCTTCTTTTTCGAAAGCGAAACCGTACTGGAAACCTGAGCAACCACCACCCTGTACGAATACACGAAGTGCGATAGTTCCTTCTTCAGCGAAATCGCTACCAAGTAATTCTGCAACCTTTTCTTTGGCTGCGTCAGTAAATGTTACGTTCATAATAGCTCCTATGCTCGGTCCATATTATCCGATGCAAACTTCCAATTGACAACATTGAAGAATGCATCTACGTATTTACCCCTATCGTTCTGGTAATCAAGATAGTAGGCATGCTCCCACACATCACATACCAGTAACGGTCTGTTTTTAGGGCGTGCAGCATTCTTTGTTACTTCGATCTGGACATACTCATCATCACGAGTAAGCCAACACCAACCTGAGCCAAAAGTTTTCAGTGCCTTTTCTTTGAAATGCTCTTTGAACTCATCCATCGAACCAAACTTCTTCTCGATTGCCTTCATCAACTTTGAGTCCTCGTCCAGATCTTCATAGTCTGGTGTCATTGAGTCCCAAAGGAAAGCGTGGTTCGTTGTTTGAGCCGCATTGTTGAAGATGGGACCGGAAGACTTCTCGACAATGTCTTCGAGCTCTGCATCTTCGTATTCAGTTCCCTTGATCAGCTTGTTGAGATTGTCAACATAACCTTTGTGGTGCTTTCCGTAGTGGAAGCTAAGCGTCTTTCCTGAGATGTGTGGCTCGAGAGCATCTTCTGCGTAAGGCAGATCTGTAAACTTAATCATATTTTATTGTCCTAGTATCTGGAAGTACCAAAATAGCTCCGGGCAATGGTTCTTCATCACAACTAAAAAAGTTGATGTTATCTCGCTTAGAGTAAAATAACATTAACTTTTCACACTCTGCATCGGACTTCTCAAACGAGATATCTCTTGCGCCGGTACCAAATGTTACTACATTAAACCAGGCACTGTGAGCTGTACCAGTAATGAGTAATCCTAACAATAAAAGTATTCTAATCATGGCGTATTGCTATTGTCCCTGTTATACAATCGTGTTCTGTATACGGATCCATCAACATGAATCCTTTCTCCCGAAGATCCTCTACAACATCAATGTAGTTATCCCATTGTTCTTTAGGATCACTATCTTCGGTGTCGTACCGGAAGTATGGAAGGCCATCAACCTCAGAAATACAATCTTTGTAGATCGTATCAGCAAGCGATGCTCGAATGATGTCAACTAATTCCATTACTCACCAGGTATAAAAATCTTTACGTTCTTTGCTTCACGATTTTTGTATTCTTCTTCACGAGTGTCGTCCCACTCGTCTATCTCCATCATCAGATGGCGCGCAAGTTCAAAGTTCCCTTGCTGTTCGAATCCAAATGCTTGCTCACGTTTGTATTCGATGATCTCGTCCAATGCTTCTTGTTCGGTTAAACCAAACATCTTCTGCATATGGCCGAGCCACTCTTTCTCAGCTATGTTCAGCTGGATATTCTTCCCAATGATTCTCAGTTTTTGCATACACTCTATCCTATACTTGTCCGTTATTTACAGAAACAAAAAACGGGGCCGAAGCCCCGCTTTTCAGCGACCGGAGAGTCGTCTTTATGGACGGCGGATGCCGACAGGATAGCTTGTAGACTGAACCCAAGTACCACCTACGAAACCACCACCATCTTCCATACGGCGAACGATAGTGTTGCGAAGGCTCTCGGTTCCGGTACCAGACAGTGCGCGGCTAGCAGAGCTAGCAGAGGCGTAAACCTTTGCACCACCATTAGGACCGATTGTCAGGACTGTAAAACCACTCATGTGCTTTCTCCTTTGTTGCTTTGACCCTATGGGTCTTATATTTGTGTAGATACTTACGTACCTGGCATTATATTACAACAAACTAAAGGAAAAGGCAACTTAGCGAAGACCCCCATCTATCCCTTTGGAAGTTAAGGCAATTGCATTCCAAGGGTGAAGTGACTCTTCGTGGTCGGTGATGATACGGAAGTCAAAGATGCGACCTTCTTCGTACCACTTGTCCAGAGCGGCATACATCAACCTAACAGCATCTTCACTGAACAGTAAGTTGGAACCATTCAGTTCTGCGAACGCCTGCTCGTCTCTACGCTTCACTACAACCTGTACTTCTGTTGGGATCTGCTGTCGATGTAGTTCGACAAGGTCTTCAATCCAAACAAGATCGTCTGCATCAAATTCGATTGTTGTTCTCATGCGCGAACGCTGTGAGTGAGCGTTAGCAGCAGCTTCACGAAGCTCTGTTGCATTGTGTGCAAGTTCGAACGAGCATGGGCAAGTAGAACTGTAAACGTACTCAACTGTCAGATAAAACTTGTACTCACGATCCGCTCCTCTGGAGTATCGACCTTCGAGGATTGTTGAGTAAGCAATATGACCTTCGAGTTTGCGATGGCTAATCTTCTCGCCATTTCCAAGAACCTGGAACTCTCCTGCAGACTCCTCTTCTTCGGTAAGGGGCATACGAGAACGGAGGGCTTTCTGATTCCACGGATATTTGAATCGAAGTTTACAATACGCATCGTTTGCTCCCTGTTTGTCTGCCATCTCTTTCAGAGTGCCCTTGATACCATCAATAGATAAATGGTCCTTGATAGTCTCGTGCATCAGAAGATACAGACGGCTGAGGTTAAGTCCTTTTGCTTCTGGATCATCCAGTGAACAATATAAGGACGCTTGAGATTGAAGCTCTTGATCGCCTCCATCACGACGAAGAACACGGATCGGAAGATCGACTGGTGCAATACCAACTTTGTCGAGTGCAACCTTAACGCCAGGAATGATTGGATCTATCTGAGGGTCAGGCAAAGTCTCATCCATTGGGTAGAAATCTTTGTCATACCGAAAGATGAGATCATCCATCTTCTCGTTGTAATCGGTATAGTTGTAATCACCGTTTGGTGCTTGATGTTCGTGGTCGTGATTACAGTTTGGATCTTTGCAGTGTCCTGACATGACGGCTCCTAGTTATAGTTTCTTATATGCCCCTTTGGACAGTCCTTCGCTAACCATTATAGCGGAGGCGCCGCACAAGGACAACTCTTTTTCAAATCTCTTTGCTACGTATTCGATCAAATACTCAATCGTAGTTTCGGTATCAAGAACGACAATCTTAGTACCCCCTAATAGGAGATACTCAGCACGGAATCTTCCACGTGCTTCGGTAGTGTACTCAATTGCCAGATGCGTGGCTGTATCCTCAACAATGTTCTCGCTGTTGATGAAAACTGTGTTGTCCAGTTCTGCAGCGATGAATTTTTCTACCGCTTTCAGCTCTCCATCGTTACCACTGCTTAATGGATCACCAACTACCTGAACGAATGACAGGTGTCCATGAGAGTTGTTTTGGCAACCCCATGATGTACTATCTTTCAATCCATGAACGTAGCTGAACATTGACACATCAGCGTTATTAATTACGTGAGGGGTGTCGCTGTTGTAACAGGTGATACGAATACCAGGATGAGTAGGTTGCATGACTTCCTGAACATATGCAGCCAGAGCTTGTCCAACATCATTTAACGAATGACTGTTGGCATCAAAAATCTTCACTGCATTGCGTGGGAGTTCAAAGTGCACGCGCTTGGATATCACTTTGATGCGGTCACTATCAATCTCATATTGACAGTTCGAGTATCCTTCCATGATCCACAGCTTGTGATCAAACCCAATTTCGTTATCGTCGATGTGAGCTTTGATCAGCTTCTTGACGGTTGAGAAATCGACAACAACCTTCTCGACTGGATCGATGTCACCTTCTACAAGAAAAGATGGGTGGAACGAACCACCATAAACCATACCATCGTGACCAATGAACGCGTGGTCCAATACCGTCACGTGGTTCAAAAACATTGTTGCTGTGTCCATATTACCCCTCGTAAATTGCTGAATTCGCCCCGTGTTCGAATACCTCAACTGATTTAACTCGAACAGAAGGATTCAGTGACGTGCCGTTATTTACAGCATCCTGCAAAACGTCAGCCATCTTATTGTAGCACAGTTCAGCAAACTTCTCACACCCAACAGCTGGAACAATTCGCAGGTCTGCAATTGCACCGCGATCACACGCACGTTCACCTTCTGGTTCGCGTGTTGCAATCGATGCCATTTCTTTGAAGTAGTTGAGTAATGGATCATCTTCTGCTACCAGAACAGTATGATCAAACATCATTTTAGCCCATTCTTTGAATGGCTTCAACCCACCAAAGTCCTGCACCCAGTTACGTTCGTCGAGAGTATCGCATTCGAACACCAGCTTGATGCCGATAGCATACCCATGAAGTGTTGAGCAATGAGAGTGAGTTGATTTCCATTGACGGAATACACAACTTAAACCTTCTTCATTACCATATGTTTTTGTGCTATAAAATTTACCCATTACATAGATTCCTGTCGAGCGATTGCTAAGAACTCACGACGAATGTCAGATTGTTCTTCAGCGAATACGCCGCCAACGGCTAGTGTGACTGTAGACGATCCAGTATCCTGGATGCCACGAGACTTAACACAGTAGTGTTTTGCATCAATGTAAACTGCGACGTCATCTGTCTCAGCAATGAACGCAATAGTCTCTTTGATCTGATTGGTCAGACGTTCCTGAACCTGTGGCCGCTTTGCAAAGAACTCAGCGATACGGTTCAGTTTGGACAACCCAAGAACCTTCTTGTTAGGAATGTATGCCACTGTAGCAAACCCATCGATAACAACAAAGTGATGCTCACAGTTGGATTGAATGTTCACGTTGCGTTCAAGAACAAACGAATGTTGATAGTCCATCTTGTTTTCGATAGCAGTGCATTTTGGGAACTTGTTGTAATCCAGACCCCAGAAGATTTCATTGACATACATCTTCGCAACACGATTAGGTGTATCTTCCAACGAATCATCGCCCAGGTCTAAACCTAGTGTCTCCATGATTGCTTGGAAGTGGGGTACGATTGTGTCAATTTTATCCTGAGCAGGACGATTGACTAATTCGGTCATTGGTGTTTCCAGACCTTTTTCTTCGAGATGGGCACGAACTTTTTGACCAAGCTCGCCGTTAGCTTTGTGCGGTGGGTGTGACATATTTTTCCTCTTTATTGTTCTTATAATTCATTCATGTAGCGCATAAACTGCATCGGAGCGGATAACCCACCAACAGATTGCAATGTTATAATATTGACACGCTGAGTGAGATCAGGTGTCTCAATAACTGTCAGCTTAGAAGTATGCACCATTTGCTGAGTAATGTCAAGCATGGTCAAATCCACCATACGAGAGTAGTGCATATTCGAACCTCTGGTGCCGTCATGTTCAATGTTGAAGTGACCTGCACGCAAATAGTAAACAGCAGTATACCACTGATTGTATTTCATACAAGTGTGGTAATATTCCTCTAACCATTCGCTGTATTTGTTATCCTTTCCTAGTGTGACCAGAGCATATGTAAAAAGATCACCATGCGTTCGTTCTGTGAACCACAAATCGTCTGAAGTGATGGCAAGCTGCTCATCTTCGAATTTGCGCTTGGTGATTTCTTCTTGAAACTTTGTCGTCAATTCTGGTTGGTTATTTACTTCTTCCAGAGTGACGCCCCAGTCAGACAGTATAGAACGTGAGGTTTTACGTTCGATAATATTGAAACCGAGTTCTCCGATCTTGTTGACAATGGTAGATTTGCCAGAACCCTGGCTTCCGCTTATCGCTACTAACATATGGGGTGCTCCATTATTATTTTGTTTTGTACTATACTACACCTTAGTATAATTGGCAACCAGGTGCTCATTCCAGGGTGCTACAACAACTTTGTGTCCCTGGTATTTGTGTTTGATTCTTGGAATGTGAGTGTTCATCGTGTAGTCAAATTCTTCTTGAGTCATATCCTTGGCACAAATCGTCATCAGTTTGTTTTGTGCGTCGTGCATGAAGTCGGGAGTGAATCTGAACTTTGTTCCATCACAATATGCTTTACATAACCCAATATCAAATCTGTCTTCGACGAACTTAACTGGGTCCATATTGAGAATGACAAGCTGGTACGGAATGTAATTTTTCATCACATTGAGTATTCCAGTAACTCCATTCATACCCTTACCGGAGCCATCGAACACTCGTGCAACACTATCGCTTGCATACCCTACTCCAAATCGAAGCCTCATCATCTTGGCTATCAGATTGAAACCTTTTTCAGGATGGAGGATATTGGGGCACCCAACTTCAGCTTGAACAAAGATGTCAATGTCTCTTGGCATCTCGTCGAAGTATAGGTCACGGACAGCACCACCAGCAATGATGGCATTATCAAACCCTGCCTTCTGAATCAGGTGCAGCGTTCTTACAATCTCGTCATGTTTGTAAATGTGCAGCGACATTTATTGGTTCTCCAAATTCTAATCGCTTCCCTGTTTTGAACTCATCAACTTCAGACAGCAATATGATAGCTTGATCAACTGCTCTATCGTCAATCTCTGAAACGTTGATGCCGACTTGTACTCTGTCGGCGAACACCTCTACAAACTCCTTGGCGTGAGTATATTCTGTTTTTAGTAGTTCTTGAGCGTATGGTTCAACGTCACCAGGCATAGCGCATTCGTTCCACGCTCTGTCTTGTGCTTTCTCAAGTAACCATTGCTTCAATGTTATGACCTGTACATCCGACAGGTCGTCTTGTGTTTCCGATATAGAAAGGGCATCATTCAGCAGATTGCGCTGGCGTGCTCTCTTCCTCAACTCCCCCGTCTCGAATAGCAGTTTCATCCTCTTGTTTTTCCTTTTCGTTAATCTTTTCGAGAGCAACGATAAGGTCAGCAATCTTCTCATTATTCTTCTTTAACCGCTTCATCATGAGATCGCGCTTCGGCTTTGTCTTGGCGTTCTCATACTGCTCGGAATAGTGAGTCGACTTAGGCATCAACTCTTGAAGTTCGGCTATGATTGCTTGTTTTACTAAACTCATATCAAATGCATCTCGTCTGGAGCTTGTGCACTTTTCTGTTTGATCAGTGCATCTAGTTGTTGTAACCCACGCTGCAATTGCTGAACAATAGCACCGCTACCAGTAGAAGATGCCTGCTGAAGTCTGTTGTTGAGAATGATACGTTGATCCCACAGTTGGCTGACACTCATATCGGGCCACAGAGTGGAATCAAGTTGTTCGATCTTCTTTCGTGTGATAGGCGTTATGTCCCCATTAACAGGAACGGAGCCTTCCAGTTCTTTATATTTTGACACAGCAATATCTCCTACAAGTTCACATTATAGAGTACTTGTAGGGATTTATCAACTGTTTAGTTGGGAAGACCAGAGATATGAAGCATCTGAGCATTACCCATTGTTTCCAATCGGTAAGTCTGTGACCCATCTTCAGATTCTGTTCTGTTTGATGGAATGTCCGTTCCAGCAAGAATCGCGCGACGAATCTTCAACTCATCTTTGATACCTGACCCTACATTGTATACCCACAATTCCTCAAACGAACCATCATCAGTCTGACGCTTGTAAACAAGATGCGCATCATCGACTGTGC
>JAAUYK010009384.1_pt1 | contig 35089 bp, 16 predicted proteins | sample 7278021 | NCBI WGS metagenome assembly JAAUYK01 (sample SAMN14350223, study PRJNA611818) | marine sediment metagenome | isolation source: surface marine sediment (1.8m) | place: French Polynesia: Moorea | collected 2018-08
ATTTCGTCTTCAAGAGAATCGAGAACATCTTCAATATATTTCAATCGAGTTTTTATCTTCTTCCAAAGGTCTTTATTTTCCCATAACTTAGCTTTTTTTATACGTTTGCTTAAATCATCTAATTGACGACTAGGAGACGATGGCGTTTTACTTTTATCTGAAGCTAATAAGAGAATTTCTTTAACTCTTTCAACAATTTCTCGTTGACTCCATTGCTGTGCGATCGCTTCGGATAAAATCCGTTGTCGGTCATCGTAATTTTTTACTTTGGCAATAGCTTTAGCTTTAGTATAAGCAATTTTACCTTCTCGTAAAGCACTCAAAAGGTCATCAGGAAGATTGAGTATTCTTAAACGATTACAGGTAAATGAGTACCAATTTTGTCCGAGTTGCTCAAAGATTTCCAAGATTTTTGATTCATGTTCATTACGGATAACGTTATCCGTAACTTTATTTTCTTTCTTATTTTTCAGATAATTAAGCTCAGAAATAACGTCGGGGACTGACTTTTCTAGAGACAGTGAAAGAAATTGTAAAATCCCCTCAACTTCATCCACAGGATTTAAGTCTTCTCGATGCAAGTTTTCAATTAAAGCTAACCGTTGAGCAACGGAATCATTGAGTTCTTTAATAATGACAGGAACTTCAGTAAACTCAGCTTGTTTTGCGCTTCGATAACGACGCTCCCCAAAAACTAATTCATAATAGCCCTTGCGTTCAGAATAAGGGCGTACAACTAAAGGTTGAAGAATACCATCAACTCGAATTGAATCAGTTAGTTGTGCCATTTTTTCAGGGTCAAAATAGCGACGAGGTTGGGAAGGAGGAAGTAGAATTAATTCAATAGGAATAAAATGAGGGGATTCTACTTCCTTTTCTAACTCTTCTCCGAATAAAGCATTGATCCCTAATGGTTGAAAAGGCTTATTTTTCTTAGACATAGTTCACAGGTGAGATAAGAGAGTAATTTACAAATTTTCAAGACAGTAACGAGCGATCGCTCTTAAGGGTTTAACGGCCGGATGTCTAGATTGATATAAAGCTAAAGGTAAATGTTCCTCCACCGAATCAGCAAAAGCGGTTGCACGGGGAACCGGTTGAAAGATATGTCCCACTTTTCCTAAATAGTCCCTAATTGCTTGTAAAGCTCTCACATCTTGAGAATTACTTTTAGCATAGAGAATGGGGACAAAACCGGCCAATTTCAGTTCTTTATTAGCCCGTGTTTGAACTCTTTTGACTGTCTTTAAAAGTAATTCCGTTCCCATCCAGGCTTTATATTGAGTGGCAATGGGGACAAGAAGATGGGTAGCCGCCACTAAACTTATGTAGCTTAAAATTCCCAAGGAAGGAGGACAGTCAATGACAATAAAATCGTAAAGTCCGTGAATTGACTCTAAGGTATCACGTAAGCGGAAGTCTCGTAAGTCCGCATTGACTAATTCAATTTCAGCCCCAGATAAATTGATATTAGACGGAATCAAATCAAATCCGGCACCATCAATAGACTGTATGGGTAGGGGTAGGTCTTGTACTAAAGATTCATAAATAGTTTGCGGTAAATCAAAAGGTGTTAGTCCACAAAATAAGGTTAAAGATGCCTGTGGATCTAAATCCACTAAAGCGACTCTTTGGTTTAATTGCTGTAGATGATAACCTAAATTCATGGCCAGAGTGCTTTTTGCCACCCCCCCAGCTTGATTAAAAATTGCGATAATTTTGCTCATTGAGATATTTCGGAGTTTCCTGTTTTTGCTCACAATCAATTACAAAGATAAACCAAAATGGGTTAATTTTTTGTCCGTTCCCTGTTGTTCTTGGGCAGCAATCAGTTTCAGTAGATCAAAAACTTACTTGCTTGGGCTGCAAGGGAGCAGGGAGTGGGGAGAAGGGGAGATTATTTTCAAACTTTTTCGAGTAAATAAAGTTTTTTAAGGGATATAAACCTTAGTTCTCTCACTTTAACTCGTTATTTTTGGTTTTTTGACTATGATTGTTTTCTCCCATGCTCCGGTCTCCCTGCTCCCCCACAATCCCAACTAGGATCTTTGTGATCTACTGAGTTTTTCTCTCGGTTCGAGACGTTAATTGGCAATGCTTTTATTTCAGTAAAAAAAAAGTTTCTGTTTAAATCTGGTGGATTACTTTTACCCAATCGCCCTAGTTTGGGGAGCGAACTTCGTTTCCCAAATACACTTTTTTCAAAAAAGACAAAGAACTAATAAATTTTCATCGATATCAGTGTTAAGATTGAATACAAAAATTTAAAGAAGAATTGATAAATGGATAATCAAGAAAGTTATGGCTTAAGAGCGCAGTTCGATTTTATTGTTAAAGAAGATAATTTTAGTCGCATGAGCGCGACACAAGATGCTTTACGAGGTATAAGAAAAGAACTAGAAAAGTTAGAAAAGACCTCTGAACTTACTGGCTTTCAAAAACAATTTGATGCGATGGCAAAAGCAAGCGTAAAAAGCACTGACGCGATGGGAAGAGGTATGGATAATTTTGCGGATGATAGTAAAAGGGTAAGAAATGAATTATCACCATTAAGAGCGGAATTTAGAGCATTAAAGAAAGAAGTTAGGAATATTGAATTTGGAGAAATTTATGATTTTAAGGCTTTTAGAAAAGCCGAAAAAGAAACGAGAAATTATATAAAACAATTTGAAAGATTAGAAAGGCAAATCAAAGGAACCACCTTCGCAGAAAGAGAGTTTACCGCTTCCCTAAAACAGCAACAAAGAGTATTGGACACTAAAATTGGGATTCAATACCAAGAACGTTTAGCAGCCCGTTCTGCTGAAAGAGTAGGGCAATTTCAAGCAGCAGAACAAATAGGAAGAAATATGGTGCTTCCCTTTGTTAGAGAAGGGAAAAAAGCCACAGATGCTTTAATGGCTTTGAACGATCAACTTTCCTCTGTCGAAGCTAAGACAGGGGCAACGACTGAAGAGATGAAGAAATTAGAAAAAATTGCTCTACGGTTGGGAGCAACTTCATCTTTTACAGCTAGTCAAGCAGCCTCAGCAGAAGTGTATTTAGGGCAAGCAGGATTTAATGCCAGAGAAATCTATGCAGCCTTACCCTCAGTTTTAGGCTTAGCCGGTTCAGATTCCAGTATTGACTTAGCCATGAGTGCTGACATTACCAGTAACGTACTGAGTGCCTATGAACTGGATGCGATGAAAGATACCGCTAGGGTGGCTGATATTTTGGCAAAAATTGCTTCAAAAACCAATACTAATGTTGCTCAGTTAGGGGAAGCCTTTACCTACGGTGGTACACAAGCTAAGATGTTCAATGTTTCCCTGGAAGAAACATCTGCGTTGCTAGGGGTAGCTGGTGACATCGGTATTCAAGCATCATCGGCTGGTATGGGGTTACGTTCCGGTTTAGCCAATTTAGCCGATGCTTCCAAGCAAGCCAAACTGAAAAAAGCTTTTGGGGTTGATGTCGTTGATCAAAAAGGCCAAATCAGAGACATCATAGACATTATGGGAGATTTGTCCATTGCCTATACAAAAACATTTGAGGAAAGGCCAGCAGAATCATTAGATGCTTTAACCAAGGTTTTTGGAAAAACAGCAGTGGGCTTTTGGTCTGCACAAATCAATAATTATAGTAAGCTGCAGCGAGATACTTTAATAGGATTGGCCTCGGGGGTAGAAGAACAAAAATTAGCAGATATTTTGGGGATTAATATTCAAGAAGGTCAGAATTTATACGATCAGTTGATTAAGCAAACGGGGAATTATAATCAAGCGGTTGAGGTTTTGAAGAAAGGAATAGACGATCTTATTCAGAGTGGTAGAAGCGGACAAGGGGCTGCATTAGCCATGTCTTCAATTATGCAGAATAATCTGGGGGGTGCATTTCGATCGCTTTCCTCGGCCTTGGAAGCTTTTAGGCTGGCTTACATCAAACCCTTAGAACCTCTGATTATCACCACAACTAATGCGATCGCAGGACTCCTAAGATTTTTTGCTAATCTCCCAGAACCCATACGGTTTGTAATTAGCAGCATGGCGTTGCTCACAGTAACTATGGGAACGGCATTGGTAGTTATTGGCAGTGTCTCCGCAGCATTATTCGGTTTTTCTCAAGCAGCAGCTACAGCAGGTATAGCAACCACGGCTCTGGCTCGGGGAGGGATGATTCCCCTAACAGGATTTTTCAATGAGGCCATGGGGGGACTTCGGGGAGCATTTGAGTTGGATAGCATTATCCCTTCTCTTTCTAACGCTTTTGGAGATTTACAGAATGTAGTTGTAGGGACAGGTGGAGCAACTTTAGTTAGCTTTGGTAAAGTTTCTACTGTAGTTAAACTTCTTGCTTTAGATTTTTTACAATTATCTCGTGCTTTTTTGCTGTCCCCATTAGGATTAACCATTGGAACTTTTCTTGCTTTAAATACGGTTGTAGAAAAGCTAGTCCCAGGACTTAATCTGATGGGCATTGCTTTAAGTGGAATAACCGCGATCACAGGTTTTTCTTGGGGGGTGGTTAAAGGTTTTACAGAAGCTATTTTTGATTTTCTTGGTGTTACAAGGGCAGGGGGCTTAGGGGTAATTAGTCCTATTTTTGAAAGTATTGGTAATGCTATTTCAATGGCAGCTAAATCTTTTGAGCTATTTAGTCAAACTGGAGAAAATCTGGGAAAAACTTTTGGGAAAATTCTTGTAAGTCCTTTTTTATGGGCTGGTAGAACTATTGTTAGTATTTGGCAGATGACCATTAATGCTATTCGTCAGCCTCTACGTCCCTTTGCTGATTTTGTACAATCTATTGGGAAATTATTGGTTAGCTTTTTAGCTGAAAATTCCCCTGGACCTACTTATCTGATTAGGGAAAAGTGGGGGATGACTATTGATTTTCTTAAAACACAATTTGATAAGCTCATTCACTTTGCTAAATTAGTGAATCAAGCTTTTCTTGGGATTGGTGATATTACGGCGGAAGAAAGGGGAAATGCAAGAATTGAATTATTGCAAGGCACGTTAAATATGTTCATTGGGGGAATCAAGTTGATTAGTAGCTTGTTCTCTCTTTGGCAACAGTTTAGGAATTGGCAAAATCAGGTTATCAAGGAAACTATCTCCAATATGGATTTATTGGGGTTTAGTTTACTTACTTTATCCTCCCTACCAATGACGCTGGCGGATCAACTACTGCCTACGGCTAAAAACATTGTCAAGGAATTAGCTTTATTGACTGATGCCGGTATTTTTCGAGGCTTGATATTTACTTTCCCTGGTATTATTGCTAGTTTGATTTTTACCGGCACATTAAATGAATTTGAACAAGGGTTTTCAGATTTCTTAAAACAAGTACCTTCTGTTCTTTCTAATACTTTAGACAATTTATATTCATTAATTAGCGACGAATTTAAGACTCAATTTAATCAGGGAGTATCTGATGCGGTTACTGATTTGGTTAAAAGTGCGCCTAGTTTATTTCCTGGATCAGAAACTTTCGCTTTTGCGTTTGACTTGGATACTGTTTATCAACAGACGCAAAATGCAGTTAATACGACTTTATCAAGCATTGTTAATTATTTACTTGTGGTGGGGACAACAGCGCAACAAGTTGGACGAGAATTAGTTGCGCTGTTAAAGCCTTTATTAGAATTTAACGTATTAAATATATTCCCCCAGTTGGGCAATATTCCTATTATCTCTGCATTAGCTTCTGTTCCCCTTGTCCCTAATTTTACTGTTGTTCAACCCTTCATCAAGGGACTTCTCGAAGTGTTGAGATCGCCTGAAATAAAAATGCTGGTTAATTTTTTGAGAAGCAATGTTTTAGATGTCTTTTTAAAATCTTTAATCAGTGTTTATGAAACATTACAGCTAATAACTGGGGTTAGTTTTAGCCCTGTTATTATCCCTCTAATGTATGGAGTGGACCAAGTTTCTTTGCTACTTAGATCCATCATTTTAGATACAGGTATATTAGTCAAAAACTTTGCTGATTTAAGTGTTACAGGTGTATCCATAGTATCGAGACAATTAATAGAAGTAATACGCACTATTCCTTTTGTTGGAGAAGGAATTATTACGACATTCATCAACGTATATCGTTTTATTTCTAATATTAGTAAAATCTTTAAACCTTTTGCAATTCAGTATGGAAGATTCTTATTAGGATTAATTCCTACACAATCTTTTAAAGATTTATTTTTCTCTTTACTTGATTTAGCTAAGGTTGGATTAGAGGGTTTTGTAATATTTACTCAAAAAAATATTGCTCCTTTAGCCAATATTTTACTTAAGGCATTTAACCCTCTTAGCTTTTTCAAAATTTTGAAACTGTACTTTACAACAGGGGGATTTCAAGGGTTATTGAAAAAGGGTCTTTTTTCCATTACTCCTTATGACTTCTTATTTGGTAATCGCAATATAGCCTTTTTAGGAAGAATCTTTCTCGACACTGTATTTCCTGCCAATATTATTCGTAAACGAACTACAGAAATATTCCAAAACTTGGCCAGTCCCCAAGCAGCAGCAGAAGCTGCTAAAACTAGCCGTAGGTTAGGTAGAACTGTTCTTGTTCCCCTTGAGGAAATTCTGAATTATGTACCTGGAGGTACAAAAGTATTTATTCGCTTTGCCCAAGCAGCTATGATCATGAACCCAGTCGTGCAGATACTGGGACGCATCGCCTTTACAACGATGTTTTGGTACTCTGTCCTGAAACCCCTGACCCCTGAAATATTTGATGCGATCGCAGCAACTCGCGTATTTGGTGTTCAACTAACCTATCTTGCTCATACCCTTAGAGTAGCAAGGTTTTTGGTGGTTAACTTAACCGATAGTTTTAAGTATCTGGCAGTTAATTTACCTCGATGGGCAACCCAGATTCACAACACTTTTAAAGTAATTGGGGACGTAGTAGGAACCGTCACACAGTTGATGGTAGGTGTTAGTGCGGTAGGATTCAATGTCTTCAAAGCATTGGTTGTCAACCCTCTCCTACTTATCCCCTTGGGCATTTTAGAGGTGATGAACAATGCCTTGAAAATTCTACAGTCAGGGTTACAGCTAATTGTTCTGAAAACCACTCAATATGGAGATGCCATTAGTGCGGCCTTAAGAGGGAATTTTGTCCCCCTAATTAAGCAAATAGCCTCAGATGTGACAGGGGTTGTTTGGGGTATGACAACTGCCATTGCCAATGCCATTACTTGGCCGTTTCGGATGGTTGCAAAGTACACATACATGGCAGGGGCAGAAATTATCCGTTTCTTGCAGAATCCTGTACGGGAGTTGAATCGGTTAAATGATGCCCTCATTAATATGGCAGGGAACTGGAGAAAGACTTTTTCTACTTATCTCCAATACCTGCCAATGGAAGATATTATTAACTTCCTCCAACGCTTCAAAGTAGAGATTTTAGGAATATCGGTTCTCATTGCCCAAATCACGAATGTGTTTGGCTTGGCCGCCATTCGATTCAACCCATTGCTATTGGCCATTGAGTCGATTGGATTCTTGATTTATGAGTATAAGACAGGGTTCAAGGTATTACATGGATTGATAGATGCTTTATCTCACCCCATTGCTGCCCTTAATTTAATGATCAAAGGAATATTCGGCACGATGGGTGCATACATTACCCCTGGTATGACCAACTTTATGGCTAATTTTGCTGAGGGGTTTGTCAAAAATATTCCTTTGATCGTTAGTGGTATTTTTCTCATCGCATTAGTTATTAAGCGCAATATTGGACAAGCATTTATGTTGTTTGTGGATGGTATTCGCTTATCTATCGAAAAAGTCAGAGCATTGGGGACAGCTATTGGACAGTTAAAAAGTCCTCAGAATCCTCAAGTACAGTCCTTGATGATGAATGCTCGTTTACAGGCAATGAGGGCTGAATATGCGGTCAGGGGACAAGATCGCATCATGGGAATGGCAAATCCTCTGGCATACAGCACCAACCCTCAACTGCAAGAAAGGGCTGCTTTTATTGGCTCTCAGATTGAACTTGTTAAGGAGTTAATGTCAGTAAATAAAGAAGCAAATCAAGAGCTAAATAAGTTAATTAAGCAGGAAGAAAAACGATTAATTCAGATGGCGCGATCTCGTAATGAACAAGATCGTATTGATGTTTTGGGATATATAGAAAGGGAAAATGCTAAAGGAAGAAGTTATCGTCATCAGCTAGAACAAGCGGCCAAAGTTACTCAGGTTCAAAGTAGTTTAGGAAAACGATTTGAGCTAACCGAATTGGGACGAAAAACAGCTAGAGAGAATGCAAAAAGACTATATCAACAACAAGATGGTAATGAGAATATTGAAAAAAGTATGAATATTATTTCTGCATACGAAAGAATCCTTGGTCAAACACCTGATGTAGATGTTTTAGGGCAATTAGGGGATATAGCATTAGGGGTTAAAAATCCTGCCAACTTAATGGATCAAATTACCAATAAATTAGAGATGATATCGTCTCCAAGAATGAATGTTGATAAATTAACAACAGGAGTTATTCAAGTTACTAAACCTGGGGGGTTTGGAGATGTAAATCAATCGATACAAGACGTATCCAAGATGTTTGATAGTCAGATTAAAAATAATTTAGATCAAGTTGAAAGATTTGCATATTGGCGGTTAGAGAGCGAGTCTGTTTCTACACATTTAGATGGAGAAGTGATTAAAAATATGCTGAAATCTTCTTCAACTATTCGAGGAATAATGGATGACTTGATGACAGGTACAAATATCACTACTGGGTTAGAAGCAAGTTTGAAAGAATATAACGAAATTTATCGACTATTTGGTGGGAATAGAAACTTTTTAGACGTAGAAGGTATTATGAGCGAAGCAAGCTATAGTGCATTATCAGAAGGTAATAGAAAGGGAATGGCAGAGAAAGTCAGTCATCAGATTATGTCTGGCTTTTTGGACGTTTTGTCCCAAGAAATCTCTGGAATAGAAGACTCCATGACAGCAGATTTGAGGCGGTTACAAAGCCAAAATATTAGGAATTCTGAACGTATTGCTACCAGCTATCAAGATATGCTTATGCAAGGGGCAGAAAGAATTTATAGTAGTAATAGAGATGCGTTCAATGATCAGTCTTTAGCAGCTAAAATATTCCGGTTAACTGGCTTACCCCAACTATATCAACAAATAAAGTTCAACAGACAATTAGGAATTAGAGCGAGACAGTTAGAACAGAATGCCGAAAACCTCCGCTTTGGTGAATCTATGCGTGAAGCCACTGCACAAAGACAGAGACAAGCAGGATACCAAGCTTTACTAAGCAACTTGAGAATAGAAGGAAATTTAGCAGAAAAAGAATCCTTCCTCAAAGCAAAATTAGGCGATCGCTTGCATAATATTCTGCAAAATTATTTACAAACAGGAGAAAGATTTAGAGTTGATTTATTCCAGATTAATAATGGTTATAAAGACATTTTAAATGCTATTAGAATTCCTCAGTTAGCAGACTATGCAGAAAATCCATTGATGGGTATGCACAAGGTGTTAAGAAATGCCATATCTAATGATGAATTTGGTTTAACTCAAGAAATATTAGATGATTTTCGCAAGAACTTGGTCAAAGGAGGTTCTGACTGGAAAAAATTTATTGACGATCTTGATAGAGGTGGACAAATTGAAGACGTTTTAAACATTAATTTGAAACGGTTAAGAGCGTCTTTAATTCAAGCTCAAGAACGTACTGCTAATGACAGTATCTTATCTGATATTGCTGATGTTCTTGGATCAGGGAAATTTAGTGCTAAAGCAACAAAGGAAGAAGAAGAAGAATTACTGGCTAAATTAGGGTTGAATTATCGTCAATACAAAAATTTAGGTGATTTTCTACCCAATGGATTCTTTGCTCCAATTTTAGCTAAATTAACTAAATGGCAAGAAAATATTACTGATAATTTAACTATCGCAGATCATCAAGTCAACAATATTTTTGAATTTTTAAAAACAGGTGTTAAAGAATTACCACTAATTGAGCAAACAGCTTTGCCCACATTGGAAAAAGCACAATCTTTATGGGGAAAAACTTTTGAAACCTTAAACAAAGTAACAAAAGGAAGTTTTGAATATGTGGCTCAAGAAATTACTCAAATCAGAGATAATATTGCCGAACTATCAACTGTTCAAGCAGTGCAAGGATTGCAATCAGAAGTAAAAGCAGCTAGAGAAAATACTCTATTAAACTTAATAGAAACTAGAGGCAAAGGACAAAGACCTCAAAATGTTGCTCAATTCCAAAAAGCCTTTGCTAAAGAATTAAAAAATCAAGGGATTCAAAAGCAAACAGACACATCTAGAATTATTGCCACCTTCTTGCAAGCAGGACAAGAAGATCAGTCTTTATCTCAAATGTTGTCCAGTGAGTTTGCCGACAATTTAGACACCATTAGACAAGCTTTTTCCAAGGCAATTGGTGTGACAGTGGCCGAAGCATCGGAGGCAATGAACGATTCCAAATTTACTGCTCGGGCTGCTACTCCTGTTCAGTTTATCTTCCTCCGTACCTTACCCACTCTGTTTAGTAGTTTCGCCAAGGATGTTTCTAATTCATTTGTCGGGCGAGGGGTGAAGTTTATTACCAAGAAAGTGGCAACAGATGTCTTGAGAGGATTCTCTGCCCCCAGTTTAGAAGCGATCGCATCTTTCAGTCGGAGAACATCGGCTGTGCTAGGAAGAGGGTTCAATATAGCCTCAAATTCTTTGATCCGAATGGTTGGAAATAACAGTATTAGTAAGAATTTACAGAGTTTATCTCAACTAATGCTGAAATTTGGAGACAAGACATCAACTTTCGTTGATCAAGTTAGAAATACCATAGATCAACCTTCTGCTACTCGTTTTATTATTCAAAAATTGTCAGGGTTATTCGGAGTCATCTCTGAAGGGGTGCAAAATCTCTATGACAATGTAAAGCAGGAAGTTGAGAGGCAAGGAAGCGTAGGAAATTTTCTCAAGAATATGTTTAGGAATATGGTAGGAGGAGTAAAATCCTTTTTCCAAAACCTATTTAAACCTTCCGCGAATGTAGTTAGGATGCAGAGCCGGATCGACAATCTTAGAATTCGTGAGCAGTCGATCATCAACAATCCTCGTTTATCTGCTGAAAATAGACAAAACGATTTTAAAACTATTTTATTGCTAAGAGGAAGACAAGATAGGGCAAGACAGGAATTAGAACGAGAAATCAATCAAACTTCCATTATTGGCAAGGCAGATAAACTATTGAATAACCTTATGTCTGGTTTGGGTAAAAACTTGCCGAAAATGGGCGATCGCTTGTCTCAGATAATGAGTGGCCGTTTAGGCAATCTACAGACGCAACGTTCTAGAGCGCAGCGAAACGAAGGACAGGAAAGTTATTACGGTCAAACAGTAGTACCTGTGTTAGATCAAGCATTTAACAGCATTCTAGAAAAAGGGCAGAGTATCACCAACCAAATTGCTAACTTCTTCAAAAATACAGCCGAACGTTCCCGTCGCTCATGGGAAGAATCGGGACGAGGTATTATTGGGAAAGGTTGGAAAGCGTTGGTTGATGCAGCTAAGCATACTGGCCAACGCATCAAACACTTCATTGCTCATAACTCTCCTGGGCCAGCTTCTGATGTAGAACGCATCTACCGAGAAGAAGTCCCCAGAGAGGCAGCTAAAGGATTCCATCGTATGGAAGTTCAAGCGGCCCATACAGGACAACAAATTCGACAACAGATGTCCCATGCTGCACAGCAAACAACGGGTTTCTTCCGTCATACTTCTTCTGCTATATCAGGATTTTGGCAAGCTGGTTTGGGAATAGGTGCAGCCTTATCTGCAACAGGATTTGGGTTACAGTCGTTAGGATATTCTTTGGTTAATTTAGGAGTTCTCGAAGATGGAGATCGACTAATTGCCATGTTTGACAAAATGGGTGAAGTGATGGGGATTGTGGGTGCCATCGGCTCCGTAGCATCTCCTCTTCTCTCGGCAAGTCTATCTTTGGTCGGTGCTGTAACAAGTAGTGTTTTTGCCTTGGGTGGTGCCATAACTGGGGTAGGAGGTGCGATCGCAGGAATAGTAGGATTATCGGAAGTGGCGTTTGCACCGTTTTTACTAGGAATTGCTGCGGTGGGTGTGGCGATCGCAGGTTTATATTTCGCTTTCAAGCATAATTTTCTGGGCATTAAAACTATAGCAACGGTTCCCATCAACTTTATCAAAGCAGCATGGCAGGGATTTGTTAATAACTTCGGTGTGCTACTATCCCCTGTTAAAGCTTTTGCCGAGAATTTAGGAGGGGATTTAATCAGAGCATTAAATTGTCATCCCACCATTCGCATAACCGAAGCATGGTCAAATACAGTTGATAATGTACAAAACTTTATGGGATCTTTGTTGGGGTCAGCGCAAAAACTGGGGGCATTTATTACCTCTAAAGTTGCAGGAGCTATAAATAAACTTGGTTTTTCTACAGATAGCAAAGGGATAAAAAGTTTAGACCATCTAGTATCTACTAACAAGGAAAAACACAGATGGTTTTCTTTATCAGAAATATCAACACAGTTAAAGTCTATAGGTGAATCACTAAATACTCTTACTATCCTGCAAGAAAATCAGATTCAAAATAAAGATTTATCTCATTTAAAAACCATCAATTCTCAGATACTTAGAGAGTTGATGGCTTTAAATAATAAAAGTAGATTGCAAACTACTGGTAAAGAAATTGGTGATACCACTGGTCACAAAGGACAATTAAGTGTACAACAATATCGAGAATTTCGCTTTAGTTTACCTCAAATAAAATTCTCTGGGGAACAGAAACCAGAACAACAATTATTGAATGAAATGGGAGCATCATATAATAAAAAGAAATTATTCGGATTAATTGATACAAGTGGAGGGTTTGGATTAAATAAAAAGGCAAGGTTTGAATATAAAGTTTACGAGCAACTATATAATGAGCAAGCAAATATTATTAAAGAGATTCTTAATAAGTCACAATCTGCATCTGCCCTTGTTCGGGAGAAGTATCAGGGACTAATTCAACAAATAAATGGAAAAACAGTTTTAAGTGACCAAGGACAAAAATATATAGAAAGACAATTAGCTCAACAAATTCAAAAGGGAACTGGAATTTTTTCTAAAAATAACTTAAGCCAATTGGCACAGACAAGTGGATTGACAAATAGGCTGGAAAAACAAGGATTAACAGTAGATAGAGCAACCTTGGTTGACATTGCTCTGAGAAATCAAGGGGCTTTATCTGATGCTCGTAATCTCTTTGGGTGGGAAAACAGTATACCTAATCAAAATGCTATTAATACTGAATCTAATTGGAATACGAAGATATCTAACTATTTAGATAAAATCACAACAGCAGTAACAGCAATTGCTGAATTAATATTTAGCGAAAAGAATGTGTCGAGCCGCCCATTGCCTAGCGTGTTAACTTCAAGTGGATCTAATAATATTGTTTCTTTTAAACCTCAACCTCAACCTAGTGTAAGTCTCCAAGAAAAAGTAGGAGCAATGATAAAAACTGAAGTGAACGCTATAGGGAGTTTTTTGAAAGAGGGAATGACTCCCAGGATTGGCGATCGCAAGCCTGTTCAGTATAAAATAAATGATCAAATATCAGTTAAAGACCAAATACTTAGAGATATTGGTGATCAATCTCCAGTTTCTTATAATTCTTTAAGTGACAGCATTAAAGAAAATTTACTAGATATTGAAAGAAAAACTAAATCTACAGTTAACGTTATTGAATCAATCTTCTCTCAGCTATTTGATAATATTCAAACGGCTTGGCAGAGTACCACTCAATTTATTTTTAGTAAGGTTGGTTGGCTAATTAACATCCTTCGTCCCCAAGGGTATGAAATCCAAAAAGCGTTGTCAGAAGGTTCTCCGGGGCCATCTTTGTTTACCAGAGAAAATTGGAGTAAAACTTTTAAATCGATTAACGACGGATTTTCTGATTTATTGGCAAAGGCTAAGGATACAGGGAGGAATTTATTTGCTGCACTTGCTGTACCGGAAGATAACACCTTAAAAGACCAAATTGCTGAAAGCTTAAACACTGCGATCGCCTTAAAACTACCCCCCATTGAAAAACAGACGTTTAACCCATTTAAGGGGCTGCATAAGCAATTTGAGGAAACCACTTGGCAAATCAAAGAACGCATGGACTATCTACATCAGTACGGATTAGACCATGCAGGAAGTTTGTTGACCCCAGGTATTCAACAAGTTGGGAAAAGTCTTCAAATATTCGGTGGGGACATCCTTAGTTTCGTCAGTCGTTCAGCAAAAGCGATCGTTACTCTTGACTTCTTTGAACTGGCAGACGCAGCCAAGGATTTTGGGGGTAATGCTATGTATGCACTCAAGGGAGTTGTGGGAGGATTGACCAATGTAGGGATGGGAGTTATTGCTATTACTGCCTCTTTACCTGCATTACTTGCTCCTTTGGGTATTGCGGCCTTAATCTTTGGAGGAATTGTTTTTAGTTCGGCTGTTCTTACTTCTAATATGTTAGGATTGAGGACAATTATTAAAGGTGTATTCCAGGTATTTATTGGCTCGGGAGAAATAGTCTGGAATGTACTAAAAGGCATAACAAAGACAGTTAAAGCCCTTGGGGTCATAGGCGTTGGTGTGTTTAAGGCTCTCAAGGGTGATTTTATACCTTTGTATGAGGGTATTGATATGTTACGCCATGCTTTAGGTGGCATGGGTGAAGGTATTCTGCAAGGGCTAAAAAGAATAGGGTTCGGATTCCAAGATATTTTCAAGGGAGTTTTACAAGGATGGAATCAAGTATTTCCTACCTTGAGAATTGACATTGATCGATTTTTTGAAACTGCTGGTTTTTACTTCAATTTAATGAAGGATGGCCGTGTTGCAGGGGAGTTACTAGCTTCTGCTTTAGTTAATGGTATTCGTACTGTTATTAACAGTTTTAAGTTGTTAGGTAACACAATTATAACAACCTTACAAACTAAGTTTACAGAAAGTATTGCTTATATTAGAATCAAATTCAACCAATTAAAGACTTTCTTGTCTACGTTCCAATGGCAAGATTTATTGAAAATTGATATAAAAAATATTGTTGGCAATCTTTCTACAGTTGGAAGCATAATCAAGTCAGAAATCACTCAAGCTTTTAATGGCTTACCTGATATATTAAAAGCTCCTTTTATATACTTAAAAAACTTTGTTGGGGGATTTAGCTCTCAGTTAATTAAAGAATTAGGCATACAGAAGTTCATTGACCATCTAAAACAAGAATGGCGAGTATTCTTGTCCGTATTAGATATCGATCCTCAACTACTAGGAAATTTTGGCGTTATAGCAGACAAAATCCGTCAATCTTGGACAGCACTAAGTAATACCATCGGTCAAAAAATAAACTATATCAAACAGGAGTGGAAAGTATTTAGCTTCATGATTGAAACAGGTACATTTTTGCCCTACCTTTCTACTGTTAAAGAAAAGTGGCGTGATGTCTTTACCAGCATGGTTCCTCATTTACAAAGACTATGGACTAATTATGATGTGACGGTTACGAATATGTCTTCATCCTGGATATCTTTTAGAGAAAAACTGGGCGCAGATGACTGGGTGACAAAAGCATTAAATAATCTTGTTAAATTTAGCGATCGCTTTCACTCCAAAATAATGCAACTTGCTCAAATTCCTATATTTTATAACATAGCTGTTAAGTTGGCTGCTATTAATAATAAATTTAAAGATTTTGTGATTACAATTGCCGAAAAATGGCAACGGTTATCAGAACGATTAAGAACAACAAATATAATTCCAGATATATTAAATCTACATCAAAATTTTCCAGATAGATTTAATCAGTTTACTCAAGACATTCAAAATAAATGGTCAAAATTAATTAATTATATTCAGACTGAGGGGTTTGCAGAAACATTAATTGTTGGCATTAATAAAGTTCAAGTCAAGTGGATGCAGCTTGTTGGTTGGTTAAATCGCACTCCCTTGTTCCTGAATATTTTCTCCGAAGTCAATAATTTGTCTCGTCGCTATACCGTTGCCATGAGACAAATGAGACACAAATGGTTACAATTCCGTGAAATATTAGGCTCTAGCGATTGGATAACTGAGTCTTTGTCCAAAATTAAAGCATGGGCAACAGGGTTTGAAGAAAGGTTAGTGAATGTTGCCTCTAATGTTCCTATATTTGGTCGTGTAATTGATGCTCTGTTTGACCTTAACAATGTATTTATCAAAATTATAAATTGGATTGAAAAGAAATGGCAAGGATTATCTAACTTCCTTAGAAACACATCTTTGATACCTAACTTTCTCAAATTAAATCAAGAAGTGGGAAAAGGAATGGCATGGTTGTCAGAAACCGCTAAAGCAGAATGGCAGCAATTCTTGAACTGGATCAATAATACTAATTTATTTGATAAGTTTTTTGATAAATTAAGAGCGATCGCACCTCAGATTCCTGGTATTTTACAGTCTGTAATTTCTGAGGTTAAAACGGGATGGGAACGACTCATGCAAAACCTTCCTAAAACCACAGATGAAGCGATTAATCGTGTTATCGGAGCATGGGTTGGATTAAAGCAAAAAGTCAGCAATATTTTATCAACATTACTGACTTTTATTAAGGATGTTATTGGAAGAGGGATTATTCGGGCTTTAAATTGTCACCCGACTGTAGTAATCCCTCAAGCATGGGAACAAGCAGGAGAGAGAATTAAAAATACCCTCATGATGGTAATGAAAAAAGCAAGAGGAATTGGGAAACGAATAACCAAATCCCTAACTAAAACATTACCATACTTAAATACCTTTTGGAAAGGGTTTAAAGATGGATTTGAAAATAGTATTAAACCTGCGATCTCAGAATTAAAGCCTACAGTTATATCCACTTTTGACGCATTGGTATCTCGACTCAAACAAACAGGACTATTTGCTGAAAAACTAAAACAATACTTCACAGATTTAAGACAGTCTATGAGATCCATCTCTCAAACTCCAGTAAGTGTTCCTGGGGGGCAAACTAACTTAGGAGAATTATTTGCTAAAGGTTTAGGAACAGGGATCAGACTACTAAATAAGACCCTTAAATTACTAACTCCTGTTGTTAGTCTCGTTGAAAAATTAACGATCGCAGTAGGTGGCTTTTCTGTCTCTGTTGTTGCGTCAGTTACGCAAAGGGTTTTACCTCCCTTAATGGAGTTGTGGCATTCGTTCAAAAAGATTTTAAGAATAGCTAATTTAATTGGAAATGGAGTACAAGCAGCCTTTAATTTGGTTAGTAATGTAATTGGATTGGTAGTCCCTGGTATTCGACAAATTAACACAGAGACTAGGGAAACGAGACATCAGTTCTCTTTACTTTTCAAGGCCGGAAAAGCGTTGGGCGCATTCATTGGGGAAATATTTGTTTTACCCATTAGAGCTATTAACCTATTGGTAACGGCTATTGATGGCATCGTCTCATCGGTTATTGGCGTTAAAAATACTTTTACCACTACATTTGATGTAGTTCAAAACCAAATTGAGGGGTTTAAAACGAAAGTTGAAACCGTTAAAGAGACTGTAAATACTTCCTTTATCACTCCACTCAATGCGGTTAAAAATAAATGGGCAAATACTACTGATTTTATAGGTAACACCATCAATAAACTTAGAGGCAGAACTGAAGGCGTAGGCAGAGAAATTCAAGGAAATATCGCAGAAGCATCTCCAGGGCCTACCTTTATGATTCGTAAATACTGGGGGCTGACCACAGATTATATTCTTAATCAGGTCAAAACCATCGCTAGTTCATCCCAAAGAGTAGATCGAGCGTTTGAAGGAACTCGTTCAGCGTTGATGCGCCTCAATCAAGAATCTAGGCAGATGGCCAATCCTTTGAAACATTTGGGTCTATCTGCCATGCCCTCTTCCTTGAAGGAACTAAAATCTGCTTATGGTCAAATGGCGAAGCTGGCTCATCCTGACATGGGGGGTAGCTCTCAGCATTTCAATGAGGTGAATAGGGCTTATGAGCAACTTAAGTCACAGATGAGGGGAGGTATTAATGTTCCTCTAAATGCTGATACTAGGTCATCCGTAGGAGTTGGTACAGCCCAAATGAGGAACATGGCAAGGTTGAGCCGTGAACAAATGGGATCGTTGCGTCAAGGCTTTACATCTTTGGGGATGGCCTTGAGTAATTTTGCCCCTCAGTTAGCCACACCGATGTTTATGACACTAGATTTGGTGGACGCATTTGCCGACCTTAAAACTGCTTTACCCATAGTTAAAACCTTATTATTTGGGACCCAAGCCGCGGCCAACGTATCAAGTACAGCTATGGTTGTTGGTAATACTGCGGTAGCTGGTTCTGCAACAACGACGGCTGCTACTGTTACTACTGCTAATACGGCCATGGGGGTATCTTCCCTCACTATGGGAGGGATTTTCACTTCCGTTCAAGGTTTGATTACCGCAGGGTTCGGTGCGATCTCTTCGGCTGCAACTGCGACATGGGTAGCGGTAACGGGGCCATTATTTCCATTGATTGCAGCATTAGGTTTAGTGGCCGGAGTCGTAGGGGGACTCTATCTAGGATTCAAGCACAATTTTCTTGGTATTCAAGATATTGTTTTGGGAACCTGGAAAGTTCTTAAGACGTTCTTTGATACTCTGTTTGGAGGGGCTTGGGAGATTATTAAGTCGGTTTTAAAAACTTTTGAGGAAACTGTTAATGTTATTTTTGAAGCTTTTATAGAGTTAGGCAAAGCAATTATTAGTCCATTTACCGCAATCTTAGGAATCAATACAGAAACTGCTAATTTCTTCAATATTCTTCAAAAAGGAGCAACTAATCTTGCCAATTTTTTGCTACTTCCATTGAGAGCCGTAGCGTTTGTTATCAACACTATTCTTAAAGGAATTCAGTTAATTACTAAAATTTCAAGTTCTGTTTTACTCACAATAATTCCTTATATTTCTCCTATTTTAATTGGATTAAAAACTATCGTTACAATAGGGAAAATTCTTTTTAAAGTTTTCAATTTTACCTTTAAAGTAATTTCTGGAGTAATTTCTTTACTGATTCAACCTTTACTAAAAGTGGGAAACATAATACTAAGACTATGGCTACTTCCAATTCAACAAGTTCAATCGGCTTTAGGGTTAATTCTGTTCCCATTTAAGGCGATCGCAAATATAGCCCAAAGTATTAGAGGATTTATTTTCAACCTCATTAGTCCACTTAGAGGGATCTTTGGATTACTTGGCAGACTTCCTATTTTAAAGGGACTGGTTACTCCACTTTCACAGACAGAACCAGTTCAAAAGTTTTCTACAGGGGGGTGGGTTAATGGGCCTGGGACGGGAACCAGTGACAGTATTAACGCCTTTTTATCTAATGGTGAGTTCGTTGTTAATGCTAGAGCGGCGGCTGATACCGGACCTTTACTAGAAAAGATCAATGAAGGGAAATTAGAAACAGTCTATCGAGACCCCTACGATGCCATTATGGTACGTCCTATCTCTCCTGCTGCAACTGCTACAAAGAAAGAGATAGGAGATATAAAAGTTAATTTTGAGTTTTCTGGGAATATTATTATTCAAGGGGAAGGGAAGGATAAGCAACAGTTAGCTGCTGAAATTCTAGAAGAGTTGGTCGTTCAATTCGGTCCCCAAATTGATAGTATACTGAAAGAAAGATTGACTTACATGACCGAATTAACAAAAGGGTAAAAAAACAACAATGTTCAAATTGATTTTCTTCTGCTAGAAGTTTGGGAAACGAACTTCGTCTCCCAAACTCATATTTTATTTCAATGTTTAGCGTAAGAACTATGGATAAAGAAAGCCTCTTGATTACTCAAGAGGCAAAAAATCCAACTATTTAAGGCAATGGAAAACTTTCACAATTTTCAGCTATAATCTAAACTAAATTGCCTTATTTAGAAAGTACCCTAAAATCAAAGATATATATCATTTATTTTTAAAATATGTCATTTTTTAAACAATCTGAATTAATAGAATTAGCGCAAGAGAAAGGCGATCGCGTAGAGATTTGTCAACAAATAACAATTCCTGGTAATCCCAATTTAGGAATTCCTGATGAAACAAGTTTAAACTGTAAGACTGTTATTGGACATATTGGAAGAGGACAATCTGTAAATATTCCTTTGTTGGGTACTCAAGACAATTATCCATCTGACTCCACAACCCTTTATATTAATAATGTTGACAATTTTGATCCTTTATCCGTTGAACCGACTACTCGTTTTCGAGTAAATAATCAAGTATATAAAGTAACAAACATGGGAGAAAATATAATTTATCAAGGACATATTTTATACTATGTTTATAATATTAAAGATACAGAAAATTAATAATTTTTCGATTAATTCTGTTGTTTTCATTTTTCTTAAAATAAAATATTGTTAACTTCTTCAACAAGAGAAATTAAGCCACTTGCTAAACAGGAAATGTTTCCTGTTTAGCAAGTGGCTATTTAAAATTTTGTCCGCTCATTTTCTTGTCAGCTTCTTTTGTGATAGCTTTAGCCGCTTTCGCCCAGTTATCTTGACCGTCTTGCCAAACTTCAATTAAGCGACAAATTTCCTCGACTTTTAAATCATCAATTTGCGAAATTTCATCAAGATCAAACCAAATTGGGCAACCTTCTATCTGAGTTAAGTTTCTTATTACTTCATCCTTTGGTAACTCATTTTTTAGCAGAACTGTTTTGGCTCTCTGAACAATATAGTATAGCGTATCAATAAGCTTTAAGTGCTGCTCAGATGTGATTTTTTGGTGGGGAATCAAAGATTTGACCTTAGTGGAAAAATTTTCGATTTCTTGAGGGGTTGGCAAGAATGCAGATCCAAATGTTGTATCCATGCTTTTTATTGCTTTCAACAATTACATTATATTAACTTACACACAATTAGTCAACATTTACACATTATTTCTGTTTAAAAATGTGTAAATATGATATAGTGTGATTAAGACAAGAAAAATTATCACCAGCCTTTGTAGCTAGGGCATATCATGAAAAATCTAACAATTAGTCTTTCACAAGAGGAAAGAAGCTTTTTGGAGTCTTTGGCTAAACAACATAAGTTTTTTTGGGGTAATAAGCCAAATATAAATGGATTAATAAAAGAAATCGCTTCTGGAGGAATCAAAATTTCCCTTGACAAAGAAGCTTATGAACTGAATCCTATACAGCAAGATGCCTTAGTACAAATTCTTAGAGATGCTGTAGAGGCAGGCCACGGTGAAGCAGCAAGAGCATTAGCAGAATATTTTTCAAAATTTCCTTTACTTCAAGTTCACTTTGAAGCGATCTCTTCTTTGATAAAAAAATCTGATTTACCTTTTCTCGACAAACTAGAGACTTATATTGCAAAAAAACAAACTTTTCAGATTAGCTACAATAATAGTGCAGGAGAAGATGAAGTTTTTCAATGTACTTATGGTCATTTTCAAAACATCGAAAGACACCGTTATTTAGTAGCAAAAGTCCTCAATACTGCTGAAAAATCAGAGCATCCACAGATTTCTTGCAATCGATGCTTTCGACTTGATAGAATTAATGCGATTAAAGAAACTAAGAGACAATGGGAAAGTTTAGGAACTGTTGTAGCTGTATTTCAATTACGTGGTAATTGGACAAAAAAATACGAGACAAAATCAGGCGATGTCAAACAAAAGTGGATAATTATGCCTGGGGAGAAAAAAGAAGCAATTTTAGAAGTTTATCGGGAAATTTGGTCGTTTTTTTGGTTTCTCAGAGAGATTGAAAAATATAAAAGCGTCACAATTATAAGCCCATTAGAATTGAAAGAAAAACATATCTATCAGTTGCGAGAAAAGTTGGAATTATATGAAAAAATTGAATAAAGTAATTTTATCAATTGTCAAAAAAAATCTGGAGAAATAAATGAAATTAGTAACAACAATTACGAAAGAAAACTTTATCAGTCTTTCGAGTACAGATAATTGGTATCGTTGGAGAGATAAAGACTTTGAAAATTTGAGATTATTATCAAAAACGTCTAACCCTTGGGGGAAAGTTATTGTTCTTCCTACCTTTAATTATATGAAAAGCAATCAAACTAAATACCCTTATAGACTAACTCTAAAAGTTTTTCCTGTTGAAAAAAATACAGAATATCCAGAAGTTATCATACACAGGCAAATAATTAAGGCTCATTTTCCTAGTACCAATAATCCGAATTTATTATTTGCGGCTTTTCCCATTGATAATTTATTATGGTTGACTTATGAATTTTTACAATTAGAAAAACAGCTTTATTTAATCAGGGGAGCAAGTGGCAGTGGAAAAACAACCTTAGCTAAAACATTAACTCAAAATAGAGTTATTTCTGCTGATAATTACCCAGGCTTGTATATAGATGGCAAATATCAATTACATTTACAAGAACAATCTCATCTTTGGTCTATTCAAGAAACAGAAAAACTATTAAAATCAGGAGCTAATGTTTCTGTTGCTAATACTTTTTCTAGAAAAAGATATTTAAGTCCTTATGTTGAACTAGGTAAAAAATACAACTATAGAGTTTCTATTATTCATTGTGAAGGGAATTATGGCTCAGTTCATAATGTCCCAGAAGAAGTTCGTCAAAGACAATTAGGAACATTTGAGGCTTTAGAAACTGATGGTTTAAAATCTCTTGAAATTCGGTTACAAGATGCTTTAAAAAAAGAAATTATTACAAAAGAAAATCTACATCAATTGATCGATAAACTCACTCAAAATTATGACTCTAAGTCAGTCATTAATCAATCTAAAAATAGTGAAAAATCCCCAGATGTAAATATAAATAGTGATAAACGAGGTGATGGTCGTGTCAATGAAAATAAAACTAATGATCAACGAGCATTAGAATCTGTTGAATTAGTCAAAGAGGCTGTTGATTATCTAAAAAAAAATCAACTTTGGAATAATAAACTAACGGCAAGAAAGAAGATTGAATTAATACAAAATTATACTAAAAAACATTATAAGCGAACTATATCTTCAGGAACACTTTATCGAGATTGGTGTCGGGAACTTTGGAATGATAATTGACAATTAATTCAAGTGGTATTTATTATCCTTCTAAAAAATCAATTGCTTCTTTTTATGATAATTAACTTTGATTTTAGTATTAATTTACTAAAAATTATTTCAACAAAATATTTCAATGTATAAAGCAAAAACCCATCCCAAGAAATTATCTTGGGATGGGTTTATTTTTATGGGGAACCACTTTTGAGATCGGCAAAAGCTCCAGATGGATATTGCCATTTCCGGTTTTTAGGAACAATAATTGTATCGTATTCGCTGTAATTAATCATTGTGAATACATAAAAATACGCCTTTTAAGGCGTATTTTTGCTTATTTAGTAATTGGACAGGTTAGGAAAGAACAGGGAGAGTAGATAATCCCCTCTGGGGAATCGATTTGTTCTGAATAAAAATCTGGATCTGTTTCACGATATTCTACAAAGCTTATTCCATATTTTGAGATGAGGTTGACTGCGAAACCCATTTGATGAGTGTTAATATTATATTTCAAAAAGTTTTGAAATTTTTTTGCTAACTGTGCATCAGAAAGTTTGATAGAGTCAACCATCACATAATAATTGTCATCAAAACGAATATAGTAATTAACATATTCCTCAAAAACACCTTCGCAGGGGACAAAGAATGAAAAAAGTTGACTATCTATTGTAAAACTATTTCTTCTTTGTGGGGGAACTGCTCCAAGAACAAATTCATAGCTTTCTTCTGTTGTACTTTTAAAAGTAGTACAAAAATATATTTTGGACATGATGTCACAGCAAATCTGCGCAAACCACCATTGGAATATATCGGCATAAGGATGATATATTCTAAGCTTTTTTAAGCTGCCATAATCAACTGGTTGCTGAGTTTGTGGATGAACAATATCAGCCACATGATAACTACCCATATCATAAAAAACATGGGTGTATGTTTTCGTTGTTTCGGACATTTTATTTCTGTAAATTAGTGATAACCTTCTGCATTTTCCCAGGCTTAGGACTGGCTTTTTCTTTGTAAAAAGGCTGCATTAAACGAAATCCTGTCTAAGATTTCGTTTTATTTTAAATGATTTAAGTTTGATTATTCTTTAGGAAGCGATGGTTCTTCAACAAAATATTGAGAGCGATCGCTTAAAACATTAGCAATTACACAGCAAGGTGCTTGAATAATTTCTTCTGTTCTGATTTGTAACTTAGGTGAATAGAAAAGATCGACTTCATTACTACGATTACTATAAAGATAATTAGTTGCAAATGCGTTTTGCTTAATATTTCCGTAAATCAAGAAACTTATTAAACGTCGAACAATATCTTTATGACATAACGTATGTATATCACTCATTTGGTAATAATGTGTATCACCTTCAAATTTAACTTTGATAAAGATATTTGTGTATTCACCAAACAATCTTTCTTTTGCTTTAAAAATATCAGTTCTAATATAATCTAGATCAGAATATATATAATCTTCATAAAGCATTACATTGAGTTGTAAATTCCATCTTTCTTCTGTAATAAGTTTTGGCTCTTGCTTAAAAACAATTTCAAGAACTTCTTGTATACAAAATTTAACGAATTCTAAAGGCATTTTTTCTGCTAAAGGATACTTTGCTTTTAATTCTTTTTCAGATTGATAATTTATCGGCTGATATGTTTGAGGATTTACATCACAAATTACTTTGTCACTTCCCATTTCGTAATAAACTTCTGTAACTGATTGTGTTTGAGTGACCATTTTTAAATTAAACTCCTGTCTTACTAATTATTTTTAACTTTGTAAAGACTAAAATTTAGCAACTTTAAATATATTAAAGTAAGCAGCATTTTTACTACTTTTGTTAATATATTTAAAGTGCAAATATTCGCAAAACAAGTTTTTAGTCTCTATGGAAAAGTGCCATTTGGACACTACCTTCTTCATTTACAAAGGATTTGTAAAAATAAGGAGAAATAAAATCGCTATCCTTAAAATGCTCAAGATTAAAACACTTTTCAGGATTGATTGGTTCAAGACTTTCTATTGCTTCTATATAACCTTGACGATTTAATTCTTCAAGAATAAACTCGTCGAGTGAATTGTAAAGACCAATAAACGCAGCTTTGAATTTGTTTTTAAATTCACAAGCATCAGGAAGATTTAAAATCCCTATCAAATCTGCAACATAAATGCTAACAACTTTGTTGTCATAATCCTCACAAGTCTCCGCGATCGCTTGAATCATTTCAAGTTCAGAAGGAAACTCCGTAAAGCCAGGTGGAGAAATTTTAACTTCCCATAACTTTTCACAATCAAGGCTTTCTTTTCTCCATTGTTCTAAAGCTTCTGGTCTAGAAAGATGACTGACTGAATTTAGTTGCTCCTCAAGAGACTCAACTTGCTCTTTAGTTAATATCTTTTTTAATTCTTCTTCAATAAAATCCAGTAAAGCATACTGAAAACTAGGGTCAAAATCAAGTTTAGTTTGCTGTCCTGTTGTTGTTGAAAGTATTACAATTTCAGACATTTATTTTTGAGAATAAGTTAACTTCTATTTATATTATACCAATTTATTTAAATTAAGTAAATATGTATTATTTAGATAAATAAATTGATTATCTTTTTGAATAAATTAGATTTATTATAGCGTTTCTCGGACTCATGAGGTACACCTAACTCCTGCCTCAAAGAGATCATCTATGTACCTCACAAGTATGAGATGTGCCATATTTGATATTTGTATTATTTGTTCTATTTGTCCATCAGTAAAAGTTTCCATTGCTTGCTCCTATGACAACACCTTAATTTTATCATTGCTTGGTATTTGACAATAAAAAACCATTAAGCAGTAATTGCTTAATGGTTTTAAAAATGTAAAAATTAGACAGTAAAATTAATTTGGGATTGTATCCTCAAAAATATCATGCTGTTCTCCAACGACTTCCAGTTGATTAACTTTTGGATCTTCGATCAAAACTAATCGTAATTGAAGATTATTGTTTTTTACTTGATTGCAAACCCATCCCACACATGGAACTTGATCACTTGAATCATGTTCATGACAATTCATCACTACAAAAGGTTTAGAATGAATGCCAAAGTAATCTTCTAAAGTGGGGTTTTGGGGAGCAATAGTTGTCTCCAATGCTTGGTGTTTTTCTAGACTGTATCCTCCTGGAATATCGAAAGGATTAGTACCTTTTCTCCAAGGACATTTCGGACATTGTTTAGTAATTTTCAGAAAAGACATAACTTACTCCTTTTATTTGCTGAGGGGCGACCCCCTTTGTTTTAATGTTTTGAGAAATATTCGCCAACTGCTTCATACTCTTTAAAATGAACGTCTTCAAGTAATCGTTTTATTGCTTCACGATCGCTTAAATCGTAAGATGTAAAGAGAAGGAGATTTGGTTGATCAGAGAAGCAGACTCCTAGTAATTTAGGCTGAATGAACTCAACGAAAAATACTTTAGGCATTTGGCATATACTCAAAAAGTTCGTTGACGCATGGGACAACTTGCTGTCCATTTAGGATGAAAATATCAACATTTTCAAATCCTGCTTTACTTGCACATTCATAAAATTTTTGATAATCCCAATGTGCAATTTTCTTGGAACGGATAGTTTTATCATAGTTGTGAATTTCCGTCTTACGTAAGCGTTGAGAAATAGTGTGAAAAGTTTCTTTTTCACTAAAATTTCTGTAAGGAATAAAAGTAAATTTATTCCATTGAAATGATTTGGCCATAATAAGCTCCTAGACTGTTAATTCAATGAAGAATTAGCCATTTTTTTCAATTGCTTTAGTCGGTCTGAATAATTGTCTTCATCGATAGCGTATAATATCTGATAGTTGGTTCCATTCTCGCCCCAGGTGATTGAGGAAAGGCAACTACTATTACAATCTTGATAAAGGGCAGTGCGACCATTTCTTAATGTGATCGCTTGTCCTTCTCTCCGTAAAATACCACGCTTTCCTACTAACTTTCCAACAATACAATTCGGAACAGAGCAAGGGGAATCTTGCTTAATCAGAACGACGTAATTTCGAGAAGTGTTTTTGACGACATCTAAACGAAGGCGTTTAGATGAGTCTGGAAATTTAGCTGGAATTCGAGTTGGATACTCAAAATCCAGGCTAAGCGATCGCACTAAATTGATTGGATTGTAAGCGATCAAAATCGATAGTGTCAATGGAATTAACGTCATCATTCACTCAATTAAAACTTGTCTAAATTGTGAACATAGTTAACCCAAGTTGGGAACTTTTCTCCCTTTTCAGCTTGAAGATTAATGTATTCTTTTTTGATTTCATTAATTTCCATATCTGGTAGAATATTAGCTGCCCAATTAATAGCGTCCTGGTCATTTCTCCAAAGTGTCCAAGGGTAAATCCAACCCAATAAAAGATTACAAAATTCGGCTCCAGGCTTAGGAAATGTTTGTCCTGAAATCTTAGAGTAACGAGATTTTTCAATCTTTAAATTGTTCTGTAAATCAAGCTTGCCCCATAGGTCAAATTCGTACTCAATTCCGCTTGCCTGAATCGGTGAAGTACCAATTCTCCGAGGGACTTGCTTCCCTTTTTCGTTCTTTTCCAGAGTATAATCTGTTTTTTCGCGCATAGTTGCGATCAAATGACACTTGCATTCAACAATGGCTGACAAAAGCTCCCTTTCTTTAGGACGCACAGAACTCCATGCTGTGTACGAGTTTTTTTGGCTACGAACATAATCAAGTTCAGCCAACCAAGCGTGACTCAAAGAATCAATAATTAAAACATCGTAGCAATCTTGAGCAGCCTTTATTTCTCTGGCATAAGAGTCAGGTTTGTGATTTTTTAAATCTGATATGTCGAAACTAAATTGGTCGGCATATCTCTCTGAACTCGCATTTTCAGTATCAATTAGACCAATTTTTTTGCCTAAGTATGAGGCAATTAATAGTGATGTCCAGGTTTTGCCTGAACCACTAATACCACTAAGTGCAATCCTTAATTTAATATCTTTCTTTGTGGCCTTTCGGAACATTTTACTTATTAGTTTACGACAAATATACTTAACTTTTGCTATTAAGTATATTTGTATTATAACATATTTTTATAGCATAATATATTATTTTGAGAAGCGAAGTTCGTTTCTCAAAAAGCAAAAAGTTTTATTGCTCAATTTAGCTTAAAGTAAATATATACTTAACAAAAAGAAAAAGCCAATACAAAAGTTGTATCGGCTTTTTTAACTAATAGATTTATTCTAGGATTTGTTCCAGCAAGCTCCAGGGATCTTGATATAAAGCTTGGATAGGATCAACCTCTGATTCGTCTAAATCGTCTTCTTCGATGTCATTTTCCTCTTCAAAATATTCAGAGGTGTCATCAAAGTCATCATCTAATAAACTCCAGGGGTTACTGTACAATTCTTGTAAAATATCACCTGTCAATTCGTTAGACTCAGTTCCATTTTCAATGGATTCCGAAGAATGATTGAAGTATTCTTCTACTACTGAAATGGAAGATTTAATTTTTTCCATCCAGTCTGGTAATTCGGTTAACAATTGCTCTTTGAGATCGTCAATTAAAACAGAAGTGATATCGTTTCCTGATACCTTGCCTCGTTTTAATTCATATTTATGAGCAATGTTGGCAGGAGACTCAAATTCAACTTTAGGAGCTTCTAAAGGAACTCCATTATCATCGACTTCTTGTGCCATCCCTAACTCTAGTTCCAAAGCTTTAATTTGAGCCTCTAAAGAGTTAGCTTCCTTTTCTTTTGGGAAAGTGGTTTCGATTTTAGGAGAAGCAGCAATTTTTTCAACGCATTCATCAAGTTCTTCTTGATTATCAGACTGATAACCAAGAAGTTTATTGACAAAATACTGTCGCTTTTGATCAACAATATTTTGCTTAGTAACTCGGTATAATCCTTCCCCTTTGAGATAATAAACCATTTCATCTCTCAATCCTTCTTTTCTAACCATTAGAGTGAGATCACCATAATGAGCAATGTTTTGTTGAGATTTAAAAGTCTTTTTAAGAGCAATTTCTTGCTCTTTTAGATACTTTTTGATCGCCTCCTTCGTTTTATAGACTTTTCCAGAAAATTCCAAAGGAAAGTCCTCCCGAAGCGATCGCAAAGATTTTAAATCGTCTTCCAAGTCTGGCAAGAAGAAGCGTTCTATATCTTCCTTCCTGGATTCTAGCCCTCGAAGTTTACTCATTTGATAGCAAACATTAGAGTACCATCCATCAAATTCAAGTTGCAGAGCAGAGAACTCTTGTTTAAGTTCTTCCCTTTTCAAGATGCGTTCGTCGCCAGTAGCAATAGCCTTCATTAAGGCCGCAGAAGCCAAAAATGGGTCTGCGTCTTCGATAACACGATTACCGAAGGGATCGTTAACAATCATGGCTGGACCAGACTGTTTTTGTTGGATTTTTTGCCACAAATAGCTATCGAACCCAGGAAAACCATTGACTCCTTGAGTGAGATACCTGAACATGAATACAGTGGGAAAAAGATTGCCTTGACGTATAGTTCTGCCGTCTCGTTGAGTGACATCACATGGTCGCCAGGGACAATCGATGGAATGTGAAGCAAGCATGAGCCGCTGCATATTAACGCCAGTCCCCATCTTGCTGGTACTGCCAAGAATAACTCTGATCTGACCGTTGTTAAGCTTTTCAAAAAGAGCCGGTCTTTGTTCCTTTGAATAGCTATGGATAAAGGCGATCTCCTTATGGGGGATGCCCAATTCGATCAAAACTGCCTTAAGATAGGCATAGCAGTTAAATTCGTGCTTTTTAGGAGTTGAAATGTCTGAAAAGACCGATTGTACTCCTTTGATTGATTTGGATGCTAACCAAATCCTGTAAATATTCAACGCACATTGATTGAGCTTCGAATACTGAAAATTATCACCATTTTTCAAAACTAAACGAATGTCTAGATTAGATAGCCTACCCTCGTGAGTAACTTTTAGGTGATTATCTACGTCCGGCTGAACTGATCTATTTTCAATACGGTGTAGTCGAGCCGTCAAATACAGTTGATATGCCTCTTGCTGTCTATTCATAGGTAGCTCGATAGGAATTGTCTCAGCTTCTGGCAACTTAAGTTTTAGCTGCTGACTAGAGATGACATCGGCTATTGAATAATACAGCTTACAGACTTCGGGAGCGTTAAAAAACGACGAAAAACGCTCTTTAATCTTAAAATTGGAACTATGGGTAATTTCAACCCCAGTTGTAATGTTGCCAAAAATTCCCATAAAAGCATCTACTGAGTCTAAACCTAGTGGTTGCAAAATGGAATCGTTGGCAAGAAATTTCAGGACAACCCATAGTTCGATCAAAGAGTTAGCAATAGGGGTTGCTGTGGCAAATACCACTTTTTTCCCTCTGCGTAACATCTGTTGGATTTTGATAAAGGCATCCAACGCCCTCCCTGATTTGTTGTTGGTAGGTAGTCCTGCTACCTGTAGTTTTGTCTCGTAATACAGATTTTTGAGTTTATGAGACTCATCAAAAACCAAGGCATCAACTCCTAGTTGTTCTAGGAAGATGCAGTTATCTTGATGTTCTTGAATTTCGGCATAATGAGAACGAAGTTTTTTCTCTATTCTCATTGCACGACGTTCAGCAGATTTTACGCCATCTACTTCTAAACTTTTTAATGCCTCAAGCTCTTGATCAAAGAAGTTTTGATAGGCTTGAGGGGAAGCGTCAATGGCTTTGAATTGCTCGTAAGTGACAATTACTGCGTCCCATTGCTGAGAAGCGATCGCACCGCAAAACCGTTTTCGATTAGCTGCTTTGAATGATTCAGAATCAGGTACCAAAATACGGGCTGTGGGGTACATTCGTCGAAAGTCTTTGGCAATTTGACCGATAGTGGCGTTTTCAACTACCATCATGGGCTTATGAGCTAAGCCCAATCTTACCCACTCCATCATAGTTCCTATCATGGCAAAGGTTTTTCCTGCACCTACGAAGTGATGAAATAAGGTAGTTTGGTTTTGAATAGCGCGCCAGATAGCATTTTTCTGGTGGGGCCTGAGAGTAATGTCAGGGTTCATAAGAGGAAGGTTTAGATGAGAGCCATCGTATTTCCTCAAAACCTCTGAGTTGTACTTACCGTTATAGAGCTTGGTTAGCTCTAAACATCGATGGTAATCAGTCCACAGCCATTCCAAAAAAGATTTTTCAATCTCCTGAATTTTTGCTTTTACCGCAGCCGTCGCTTTTGGGTTAAAAATGCTTTTTGTTTTACCATCGATAGAAATGGTGTCGCAAATTCTGACTGTTCTAAGGTTCAAGGCCAAATCGAAAATTTGGTAAGCTTTTCGATATAGAGTGTTAAATTTATCATGGTCAAAAGAACTGGTGATTTGATACTCCCTTAAAGCAGGATAATAGTTTAATCCATCAAAGTATCGATTGTTAATCATTTCACCAATAAATTTACGCTTTATATGGACAGGAATCCACTGAGAAGCCAGCCTAACTCGAATACTTACCTGTGGGTCAATTTCACATTTTTCTTCTCCCCCTAATTCGATAATCAGGTCTGCTCTTAATTGAGGTGAGCAAGGAGGCAAAATGAATTTAGGTTGAACCTTTTCCAATGCTGCTACATTGGTAGTTAGACTATATTTGATTGCGTCGTCCAGCTTCCTTAGAATATTGCCAGATAGGTAAACCTCGGCCGTATGCCAACGATCCTCTAGGGGATCGAAATAGATTAACTCTTCTGCTTGTAACTGGGCGATCGCTTCCTCTTCTTCTATGTCTAAAAGCCATGCGATATAATCCGTATCAACTTGCCCCTTGTAGTTAAGAGAATAAATCAAAGCGTCTTTGGCCGTGTAGGCCATCTCTGGTTCCACAGTGGGCGAAGCTGTCCGCTTGAAAAATATATCAGCCGGACTATAATGCTTCTTAACTTTTTTGGATTTGGGGATATCAGACAAGTCCCAGTAAGGCTTTTCTGACTCTACCTCCAATCCATTGAGCAAGTAATAGCGAGGATCTGTCTTTAGTTTTTTCTCGTTGTCCCGAAGATACCCAAACTTTTGGATAAAACCTTTATAAGCATGAAGTAATTTTTTTTGTTCTTCGTACAAAAAGTCATCATCGTCATATTTCATTCTCTCAACCACAGACAAAAAATTGTCATGTATGGCCAAGAAATGCTTGATGAGTTCGACTTGTTTAGAAGGTACGGGGACTAAGTTATGTTCTCCCCTTTGATAAAACAGTTCCTCATATTGGACAAAGTAGTCCAGAGGAATATTTTGCATCTCTGGGGGTATAAAGTGAATAGTAGCCAAGTCGGTGACAGTGGTGTCACAAACTAGCCCCATGCTGTTAAAGGCAACCTCTAGGGCTAAATCTAAAGGACGCTCATTAGGGGCTACAGCCATTCGTTCTCCCCCGTATAATATATCCTTAGTAAAGTTACCAAGAATATATTGGGGGTTACGGACGTAATAGCCATTTACCGGTAGAGCAGCAACCTCATGAAGACTTTTCTCTCGGAGAACTTTTGCTAATGCGTCCCAAAGTTTATTATCTTCAACAACTGCTGGATTTAAGCCAATGGCTTCCCATTTCAATTGTGCAAAAGGTGCTGATTTTGTCCATATTTGCTCTAGTTTAGTGGCCTTTTTGTTGCGACGCAGAATAATAATATCTGTCGTTACACAGGTGCCGGCATAAGACTTATGCGCTGTGTTGGGCAAACGCATTGCACCTACAAGCTCTGCTTTTTCGGCGATCGCTTCTCTAACTTGTTTATTACCCTTGCTATCCAGAAAACCAGTGGATGTGATGGCTACCATTAGACCACCTTCTTTGAGTAAATCAAGTCCTTTCAGAAGGAAATAACAATGAAGATTGGGTTTAAGGTGCGCATACTTGAGATGGGCTACTGGAATATCGCCAAAGGGGACATTCCCAATGACAAGATCAAAGTCAGTTGGCAGATCGATATTCTCAAATCTGTCGTTATAGATCATTGCACGGGGATTAAGCATCTCTGCAATGGATGCAGCGATTGGATCATATTCTACCCCAACCCAGGTTGACTGCTTTTTAAGAGAGTCGGGTTGATAGGACATAAAATTTCCGTGACCGCATCCAGGTTCAAGAATTAATCCTCCTTCAAAACCTTTTCCAATTACACCGTCCCAGATAACTTTAATAAGTTTGGGGTCTGTGTAGTGTGAGAAAAGCGTTGCTTGTCGGGCGATCGCTAACTCTTTGGGAGTCAACAATTCTTCTAATTCTGCATAGGCTTCTTTTGCCCATTTGTGATCAGAATTAAAAACAGAGTACACCGTACCCCACCCTACAAAAGAACCGAGAATTTGCTTCTCGGTTTCTGTCACTTTTCTTGGGTTTTGTTGTAAATCTTTGATAAGCTTAATAGCTTCTAATTGCGTTAAGCTTGTTGTTTTATTCATATTTTTTACCGAGAATAAGCTGTATAGTATTATTATACTATATTTGTTAAGAAAAATAAACGTTTTAAGCTATTTAAAAGTTGTTATTAAAACAAAAATAGAGCTTATCATCTTAACTTAGGCTATAGTTAAAATGATAAGCTCTATTTAATTTGTAAATAAGTCTATTATCAATTGCTGCACTTTTTTGTTAAATTTGTGCTTTTCCCATCCAAAGAAATTAAGCAATGTTAATACATTTATTTGTTGTTTTTCTAAATTAACAATACAAGGGTAAGAAAATTCATTTATTTTCTCTTTAATGACAACAGTAATATGTTTGATATTTGGATCTTTATTTTTATATTTTCCTAATAAATTTATTTCAATTTCAACTCTTGTTATTTCTGGGTAAACATCAATTAATGTTTCTTCTATTTGTTGTCTTACTTGTTCGTGTTTTGACATTTTCTACTCTTCAGTGCCAGGATTTTAGCCACCTGACAGACAGACTTGATTCTGTTTCGTTCAGCTTAAATTGTTGCTATTTAGCAATTTTTTATTAATTTATTGTTTAATATATTCCTATTATATCATATAATTTTATTTACAAGGGTTTGACAGTCTAGAAAGAGTTTATAGAATTTACAATGAGTATTACTTCAGAAATTAAAAACACATTAAATAGACTAGAAGCAAGCAAAAAGGTCAAGATACTTTATGCTTGCGAGGCTGGCAGTAGAGCATTTGGATTTGCTTCAAGACAAAGCGATTACGATGTTAGGTTTATTTATGCTCACAATTTGGATTGGTATCTAGGAATCGAAGACAATAAAGAAGACGTTATTGAAGCATTAGTTAATGACACGATGGACATCGTTGGATGGGATTTGAAAAAGACTTTTTTCCTACTATCTAAGTCAAATCCTCGCTTAATGGAATACTTGTTTTCTCCTATTGTTTACCAGAGAAATACTGTATTCTTAAATGAAATTCAAGAAATAGCGACATCGTGCTATTCTCCTCAGGCAAATATGTACCATTACTTGAATATAGCTACAGACAACTACGAAAAATATTTATGTGAAAATAAAAAAGCTTCATCCAAAAAGTATATCCATGCAATAAGAGCAATATTATGCTGTCAGTGGATTACAACAAATCACACAATGCCCCCAATTTCTATCGATGCACTACTTGCTGATACGTCTCTACCTTCTACCGTTAAAGATCGTTTTCTTACATTATTAGAAAAGAAAAAACGAGGAAGAAAAGATGACATTCTAGATGAAGTTTTAAACACCTATATTAAAGAACAAATTAATGTTTTTGACTTTTTACTTGAAACAATACTGTCCTCAACTATTGATAAGGAGAAGCTGAATTCAAAATTTATATTTTTATTAAAAATTTTCGATAAATTATTTACCTAATTTTTTATACAACGACATTAATACCACCAGAGTTTAACAATAAAAAGGCAAAAAGAAAATTTTTGCCTTATTTTAATGTAATCTCTAACCAAAAAATAGTTAGATATGAATATTTATATTTTAATATTTTAAAACATAAATAACACGTTGTTACTTAAATCTATTTTAAGTCGCAATTACCTGCGATCGCA
>JAAUYK010050141.1_pt1 | contig 35078 bp, 19 predicted proteins | sample 7278021 | NCBI WGS metagenome assembly JAAUYK01 (sample SAMN14350223, study PRJNA611818) | marine sediment metagenome | isolation source: surface marine sediment (1.8m) | place: French Polynesia: Moorea | collected 2018-08
GACGCCGGGGCGACCGTCGGGGCGGTGGCGCGGGACGCGCGCGGCCACCTCGCCGCGGCCCGGGCGAGCTGCGCACTCCGCACCTCGGTGACGAGCTGCGCCGGCTCGACCCTCGCCAGCCCGGCGCGCGCGGCGAAGGCCTCGGCCGCGCGGCCCACCAGCAGCACGTGGCGCCCCTCGCGCAGCACGGCCCGGGCGGCGGCCACGGGATGCACCAGGGTCCGCAGCGCCGCCACCGCCCCCGCTTCGCGGGCCGCGCCGTCCATCACCGCGGCATCCATCTCGACCTCCCCTTCCGCGTTGAGCACCGAGCCGCGGCCCGCGTTGAGCACGGGGCAGTCCTCCAGCACCTCGACCGCGGCCACCACCGCGTCGAGGGCGCCCCGGCCCGCGCTCAGCAGGCGCGCCCCCGCCTCCAGCGCGGCCGCGAGGCCCTGGCCGGCCGCCGACGAGTACTCGGCGTCGCGGGTCGGGTCCCCGCCGGCGCCGCCGTGCACCACCAGGGTGAAGTCCGCACTCAGTGGTCGAGCTCCGGCCGGTTCGCGAATCCGCGAAGCGCCTCGGGATTCGCCAGGGCCTCCTGGTTGCGGACGCGGCGACCGTGCACCACGTAGCGCACGGCGAGCTCCACGATCTTCCCGCTGCGCGTGCGGGGGATGTCGTCGACGGCCAGGATTCGGGCCGGGACGTGGCGGGGCGTGGCGCCCTTTCGGATGCGATCCGCGATCCGCGTGCGCAGCGCGTCGTCGAGCGCGAGCCCGTCGCGCAGGCGCACGAAGAGCACGATGCGCACGTCGCCCTTCCACTCCTGGCCGATCACCAGGGCCTCGAGCACCTCGTCGAGCTGCTCCACCTGGCGGTAGATCTCCGCGGTGCCGATCCGCACGCCGCCGGGATTCAGCACCGCGTCGGAGCGCCCGTAGATCACGACCCCGTCGTGCTCCGTCAGCTCGGCCAGATCCCCGTGACACCAGACCCCGGGAAAGCGCTCGAAGTAGGCGGCGCGATAGCGCGCGCCGTCCGGGTCGTTCCAGAAGCCGATCGGCATGGAGGGAAACGGCGCGGTGCAGACGAGCTCGCCCTTCTCGCCGCGCACCGGCTTCCCGTCCTCGTCGAACACCTCGACCTTCATTCCGAGACCGCGGGCCTGGATCTCCCCGCGCCAGACGGGGCCGGTCGGGTTGCCCAGCACGAAGCAGGAGACGATGTCCGTCCCCCCGGAGATCGAGGAGAGACACAGGTCGCTCGAGACCTTCTCGTAGACGAAATCGAAGCTCTCCGGCAGCAGCGGAGAGCCGGTGGAGAGCAGCGTGCGCAGGCGCGACAGATCCCGGTGCGCGCGCGGCTCGTAGCCCGACTTGGCCACCGCGTCGATGAACTTCGCCGAGGTGCCGAAGACGTCGATCCGCTCGCGCTCGGCCAGCGCGAACAGCGCATCGGGCCCCGGGTGGCTGGGGGATCCGTCGTAGAGTACGAGCGTCGCCTCCGAGGCCAGCCCGGACGCCAGCCAGTTCCACATCATCCAGCCGCAGGTGGTGAAGTAGAACAGGCGGTCGGCCGGGCGCAGATCGACGTGGAGCCGCTGCTCCTTCAGGTGCTGCAGCAGGGTCCCGCCCGCGCCGTGGACGATGCACTTGGGCGGACCGGTGGTTCCCGAGGAGAACAGGACGTAGAGGGGATGATCGAAGGGGAGGCGCTCGAAGCGCAGCGGCGCCCCGGGCCGGGCGGCCAGGACGGCGTCGAAGCGCTCGGCCCCGTCCGCGAGGGGCGGCGCCTCCTGCGCGTAGGGCACCACGACCGTCCGCTCGACGCTCGGGAGTGCGGCGCGGACCTCGGCCAGGCGCGGCAGGCAGTCGAAGCGTTTGCCCGCGTAGAAGTAGCCGTCGGTCGCAAACAGCAGCTTCGGCTCGATCTGGCCGAAGCGGTCGAGGATGCCGCGAGCGCCGAAGTCAGGAGAGCAGGAGGACCAGATCGCTCCCCGGCTCGCCGCGGCGAGCATGGCCACGACCGTCTCGGGGAGGTTGGGAAGGATCCCGGCCACGCGATCCCCGACCCCCACGCCCCAGTCCGCCATGGCGGCCGCGAGTCTCGCCACCTGGTCGCCGAGCTGCTCCCACGACACCTCGCGGCGCGCACCGGTCTCGCCCTGGAAGAGCAGCGCCGGCGTCGCGTCGCGGCGGCGCAGCAGGTTCTCGGCGAAGTTGAGGCGGGCCTCGGGAAACCAGCGCGCCTCCCACATGGAAACTCCGGGGACCAGCGCCGGGCCCGGTGCCTCGCCGATCACGCCGCACCACTCCCAGGCCGAGCGCCAGAACGCGTCCGGCTCGCGGAGCGACCAGTCGTAGAGGTCCGCGTATCCGCCGAGCGCGACGTCCCAGCGCGAGGCGACGTGACCCGTGAACGCGGTGAGGTTCGCCTGGGCGACGCGCTCGGGCGAGGGCTGCCAGAGGGGCGCACTCACGGCGCGCAGGGTAGCCCTCCCCCGCTACGCGCACGACTCGGGCTGCTTGCACCCGCGGCGCGCTGCGCCGACACTGCTCTCGGGAGGGCGCCCTTGGGTTACGTCATCGCCGCCTACGGGATCGTGCTCGTGGTGCTGCTCGTCTACTGGGCCGTTCTCACGCGCCAGCGACGAGCACTCCAGCGGGAGCTTCGCGAAGCCGGGCGAGACGCCGAGCCGGGTGCCCCTGGCTAGGAGGCCGACCCGAGAAAGGTCGGCCGACGCGGCAAAGCACTCGCCGCGAAGCGGCGAGCGCGCAGCTAGGCGGGGAGCTCCCGACGGCCCGAAGCCTCAGCCCGGAGCCCGCGGCGGCGGGCGGAGCGCCGGCCCATGGCCAGCAGCATGCACAGTCCGAAGCCGGCGAGCAGCGCCGAGCCGGGCTCGGGCACGAAGGCCGCGCCCACCAGGTTCGCCGCGTAGGCTCCGCCGGGCCCCGCCACGCCCCCGGCGAAGTTGTCGAGCGGCCCCGGTCCACCCGGCCCGATCGGATCGCGGATCTGCGTGAAGAAGACGTCGTCGAAGATGTTCAGGCCGCCGGCGTTCTGGGCCTCCATGGTGCTGATCGCGATGCCGAGCAGGTACCGACCCGCCGGCAAGGAGGCGTAGAGGGCGTTCCCGGGCGGAAGCACCGGCATGAGGCCCAGCGGGCCGACCGGGTCGTCGTCGTTGCCCGCGATGCCGTTTCCCGAGGTGTGGAAGAGATACAGCTGCGGGTCGAGGTCGGAGCTGATCACGTTGACGCTGAAGGTCGCCGGGGAACCGATGCGGATCGCGTAGAGATCCACGTCGGTCAGGCTGGTGAAGCTGCCGTCGATCCGGGTCAGGGACCCGGAGCCGACGACCGGCTGCAGCGTGGCGAGCGTCTGCCCCGCATCGCCGATCTCGCTGTAGGGCGTTGCCAGGCTCGCACTGGCGGTGACGAGCCAACCTGCCATCGCCGCCATCGCGGCGAACGTACCGATCCGCGCTGCCCCGCCCATGCGCCCCTCCGCAGGTCCCGGCTGCATCCTCGAACGGCGATCTCGCGCCCCCGGACGCGCCGGACGCGGCGGGATCGCTCCGCTGTAATACGGATCATCGGCCCCGCGAAACGGGACCTTGAGCCGGGAGCGACTCAGTCGATCAGGCCGACCGGGCTCGTCTGCACCGCTTCGCGCAGCGCGGCAACGTCGAGTCCGGGCATCCTGGCTGCGGCCGCGAACTCCTCCGCCAGGGCCTGCTCGACCCGCGACAGGGACGAGGCGTCGAGGTCCATCAGCGCGAGCTGGGTGAAGAGATAGGCGAGGTCGTCGAGCTGGCGACGCGCCTCGGCGAAGGACGGGGTCGCCTCGACGAAGCGGTAGAGGCTCGCGCCATCCACGGCGCCCGGCCCGACCTGCTGCCGGAAGCCGCGTCCCGCCACCGAGAAGGAGCCCCGCAGCGCCGCCTGGCCGTCCGGGCTCGCCACCAGCAGCCGATAGCGGGCCGTCAGGTCCTCGGCCCGCTCGGTGGCGAGCGGCGTGAGGTCGAGCGGTCCCAGGGCCGCGAAGTCCCGGGCAGCCTCCGAGTCGCAGCCCGCCGGGGCGATGCCGGGAATCTCCGCGCAGCGCAGGAAGGCGAGCACCTGGCGATCGTCCACGGGAACCAGCGGCGCCGGCGGCTCATCGCCAAAGCGCGGCCGGAGCATCGGGTTCACCACCACGCCCTCCTGCGGGATCTCGGTCGAGGGGTCGGCGACCACCGGCGTGCGGGAGGGGTCGTTGGTGAGGTCGAGGATCGACCCGTCGAAGAGCACGAGGTCGTCGGCACCGATGCGGCTCCCGTTGGGGTCGATCCGGAGCACCTCGAAGGAGCGGGCGTTTCCGGGGACTCTCAGCTCGCCGTCGCCGAGGACGACCTTCAGCTTGGGATCGTCGAACCGGGGCTGGCTGCCGAACCGGACCGTGTTGGCCACGATGTCGACGCCGTCGTCCATCGCGACGCTGTCGTCGGTGAGGCGCACCGGACCCGGATCGCGGTCGAGGACCCGGATCACGGGAGCGTCGACCGTCACGTCGAAGGCCGTGAGGTCGCCGAAGCTGGCCTCGCTGGCGTCGATCGCGAGGCCGCCCAGCACCGAGACCTTCTCGTTCCGTCCGACCTCGAAGCTCCCCGAGCTCTCGAAGCGCATGGCGCCGGTGGACGAGATCGTGGCCCGGTCGGGGACCTCGTCACGTCCGTCCTGATTGAGCGCGATGGCGGCGCCCTCGCCCGCGGTCACCATCCGCTGCGCCCCGTCGAAGGCGATGTGCTCGGCGTTCACGCTGACCGACTGGAGCGCCGTGCCCGCTCCGATGTCGCCGCCGAAGGTGACGCGGTCGCTCAGGCCGTCGGCGTCCGAGTCCTCGACCAGCAGGCTCTGTCCCGGAGCGCTGGCGTCGATGGCGCCGCCGAAGGTCGCCTCGCCCACGACGAAGCGGTTGCCTTCGTTCGCTTCGCCGTCGAGCTGCACGCCCGCGGTCTCGAGACGTGCGAGCCGACGGGCGCCGCCCACGTCACCACCGAAGCGCGTCACGCCGCCGGATTCGATCTGGAGGGTCCCGGCGACGACTTCCCCCATTCCGTCGGTGGCGTCCGCCGAGGTGTCGACGCGGTCCCCCAGCGTGACGTCGCCGCCGGCCACGATGCGCGCAGCGTTCGTCGTCGTCTGGACGTTGTCGATCTCCACGATCCCGTCGAGCGTCACGTCGCCGGAGGCGGAGACGTGCGGCGATTCGGCGAGGCTCTCGCTGTTGGTGCCGAGCAGGATGCGACCCTCTGTGTTTGCGAGCGCGACCGAGCCCGCGTCCGCCACCAGGCCCACCACCTTCCCGCCCACGGGAGCGTCCGAGATCTCGTCGCTCGCGAACTCCGGCAGCTCGACCTCGGCGATGCTCACGTCCCCGCCCTCCAGGTTGTCGACGCTCACGTCTCCCTGGAGGCTGCGTGCGGCCAGCTTGCTGACGTCCTGAATGCGGACCCGGTCTGCATCGGTGCCGATGCCACCGCCAGCGCCGAGCACCAGCTCCGAGGCGCCGGTCACGTGTGCGGCGCTGCCGCCCTCGGCCAGGAGCGCACCGGAGCCGTCGCTGTCCGCGTCCGCGCTGAGCAGCACCCGCTGGTCGTTGGCCGCGATCGCAGCTTCTTCCACCGACACGTCGCCGCGGCCGAAGAGCAGGAGATCGCCGCCGAGCTGCGCGGCACCGTCGCCCAGGGCCACCTCTGGCTCGCTCCCATCGTCGGCCTCGTCCACCAGGCCGTAGACGAAAGCCGTATCGCTCTCCAGTGTATTCACCCGGGTGATCGTGCTGACGCCGTCTTCCCCAGCAATCTCGATGCCCTCATCACCGCCGGGAAGGGTCACGGACGTCGTGCCGGTGGCGTCGTGCTGGACGATCTCGAGCCGCTCGACGTCCCCGCCGAGATCCAGGTAGACGTCGCCCGGGTCGGCGTCACCCGAGTCGGGAATCAGTTCGGTCTCGAGCGTCTCCCCGACCTCGAAGGCCACGACCTCGTTCCCGCCCGCAGTGCCGTTCGCGACGAGACGCTGCGCTGTGCTCCCGACGCTTCGCGCCTCGAAGGCCGCCGTCCCCTGCGTCTGGACGTGGATCAGGGCGCCGGCGGCGGCCTCGATGGCGCCCGCCGTCGCCACCGAGGTCTCGCCGCCCAGATCCATGACCGTGGTGGGGTTTCCGTCGCCGATCACGAGGTCCGCCGTCTCGAGAACGCCGCGCGGCTCGTCGGGGGCCTCCTCGTCCTCTGGAGCGAGGCGTACGTAGCGGTGGACGTACTCGACTTGCGCCTCCGACAGGGTGGTGTCGAAGCTCACCACCGTGCTGGCGTCCGTGCCGCCGAGGATCTCGATGTCGTTGCTGCCGTCGTCGCCAAAGTCCACGTTGACGTCGCCGATGTCGAGGCTCTCGCCCTCGCCCTCCTGGCGGAGGCTGACGCTCTCGTACTCGGAGCTCAGGAAGGCGAGGTCGATGTGACGGCCGGGCAATGCGGGACGGCGGCTGGACTGCTCGGGAACGAAGGCACTTGCGGTGAACGCCGTTCCCTCTCTCGTCACCTCTCCGGTCTCTTCGTCCGTCTCCGCTCGGCGGCCGCCCGAAACGAGGAGGGTCTGGCCCACGAGACCCACGTCCACGGCGGTGAGAGTCGCGTTGCCCCGCGACGCGATGTGGACGGTGCCCGGCGCCCCTCCACCCTGGATGGAGCCGCGGGCCTCGATCGCGATCTCTCCGTCTTCACCGCGCGCCGACACGCCGTTCTCGTCCTTGTCGTTCACCACCTCGCCCGCGTTCGCGGTGAGGGTCCCGGTCAGCGTGACGTCGCCCACGATGGTGTCGACTTCGGCCCCCACCTCGAGCTCGGTGCCGGCGACGATCGCGATGTCGCCGGCATCCGAGGTCTCGGGAAAGACGACCTCTTCGATCAGATCCCCGTCCGGGTCGTCCGGGTCCGGGACCAGGTTGGTCCCCGACTCCGCGTTGCTGATCCCCGCCGACGTGTCGATCCCGCCCACCTCGATCGATCCCGTCCCGGTCGAGACGGAGACGGTGCCCCCGAAGCCGGCACGGCCCGATTCGCTGATGCCCCCCGTAGCCTCGATCGAGCCCGTGACGACGAGGTCCGCCGGGTCCGCCCCCGCGCCCTGGTCCACCACCAGGTCGACGTCGCCCGCCGCCCCACCGGGGCCGGAGATCAAGAAGGAGAAATCGGAGGGCACCGGGTCGCCATTCTCGTCCCTCACGATCTCGCCGTTCTCGTCCGTCTCGAACTCGAAGACGACGAGCGTGGGCTGACGCCCCGCCCCCGTACCGCCGTTCGTCGCGATGCCGACCCCGGCCTGCCCGACGACCTCGCCCGCGACCGTGAGGCTGCGAGCGGCGCGGACGCTGACGTCGCCCCCGATGCCGCCGTTGCCGAGGAAGCGGTCCGAGCCCTCGTCCAGCTCCTCGCTCAACACGTCGCCCAGCTCCGTCGACGCGTCGGGGCCGCCGTTCTCGAGCGAGGCGAGGCTCGTCGCATTCCCGGAGCCGCCGCGCGTGTCGATGCTCTCGATGGAGACCACGCCCCGACCCTCTCCGGTGTCCATGTCGTCCGCCGGCGTCACCAGGGCCGCCACCGAGACCGTCCCCCCGAAGCCGCCGTTGCCGAAGCCCTCGTCGTCGTCCGTATTGCCCTGGCCGCCGCGGGTGTCGATCGCTCCTACCGTGACGTTGCCGTCCTCGGCGCCGAGGCCCACAAGACCCCCCGCACCCTGCACGCTGCCGCCGTCCCCGCCCGACTGGAAGCGGCTGTCGCCGCCTTTGAGCGTGAGGTCGCCGAGCGAGACGTCACCGCTCGCGACCCCGACCACGATCTGTCCGCCGGGGCCGCCGTCCCCGTCGCTGTCTCCGCCCGACAGGTCCACATTGCCCGTCACCGTGAACGCGCCGTCGGCCTCGACGTCGACGCCCCCCCCGAGGCCGCCGCGTGCGAAGGGCTCGTCCGGAGACTCCTCCATGTCTACGGGCTTGGGTCCCCGCGCTTCGCCGCCCACCGCAGAGATGTCCCCGTCGACCAGCACGGAGGCATCGCCGTCGATCTCGGCAGTGTTGATGTCGAGCGTGCCGCCACTGCCGCCGATGCGCTCGGGAAAGCCCGATTCGTCGCGCTGGATCGCCGTGCCGTCGCCTCCGTCGAGCTGGATCACGGGCCCGGACCGGTCCGCGCCGAGCGGACCGACGCGGACGCTCCCCTGCGCGGCCGCGAGGATCACCACTCCGCCGTCCCCACCCGCCATGGCCGGCGCATCGGCGTCGTCGGGGCTGAAGAAGCCTGAGCCGTCCGGTTTGGGGATGTCCGAGACGCCGTAGCCCCGGGCGTCGATGCCCTCGACGATGATGTCGCCGGGCGCGCCTGCGGCGATCAGCACGACCCCTCCCGACGGACCTCGCGACAGCTCCGCGGGGTTCTCGACCTTCCCCCTGGTATCGATGTGCCCGACCTTGATGTCGCCGGCCGCGGTGAAGATCTGCACGGAGCCCGTCAGCAGATCGGCGTCGTTGAGGACGCTCTCGAGATCGCCGTCGGTCTGGATGTCGTCGACGGAGATATCTCCTCCCTGGGTGGAGCCGGCCTGGATCAGCACGGCCCCGTCGCCCGACACGGCCCAGGTGATCTCCTCCGAGAACTCGCCGCCCTCTTCGATGGGACGCCCGCCCGTCAGATCGATCTTCGGGCCCGAGTCCGTGCCCTCGCTGCCGTCCGGGTTCAGGCGAACCACGAAGCTGTTGCCCCCGATCAGCACCACGTCGTCAACGCCGTCTCCGTCCGTGTCGCCGAACTTCCCCTTGGCCTCGACGCGCTCGGTCGCCTCGAGCACGATGTTGGCGTCGGTGCTCTCGATCTCGGACTCGAAGACGATGAAGGGATCGGCGTCTCCGACTTCCGCGGCCAGCACCTGGCCCTCGACGTCGGAGTTCTGGAGCAGGAGGGCGGGGTCTTCGGCGCCGCCATCGGCGGTGTCGCTGCCGTCCATCGCGTTGACGGTACCGTCGGTGCCGTGGATCTCGATCGCCAGCGGGTCGTAGAGGAGCGTGCCGGAGCCGCCCTTCGCCGCCGTCAGGTCGAGGTCGGGCCGGGCGTCCAGGCTGCGCGCGCCGGAGATCTCCGCGAAGCCGCCGTCTCCCCCCTCGGCGCCGCCGCGCGCCGTGAGCGTGCCGTAGAAGCCGGTCTTCTCCTCGGACCAGATCACCACGTCGCCGCCGTCGCCGTCGCGGAGCGCGTCGGCGTGCAGGGCCGCCTCGTCGCTCACGTAGGTGCGCCGGGCGGTACGCAGCGTGCCGTCGCCGCGGCGATCGCCGCCGACCCGGATGGATCCGCCACCGGCGTCACCCGAGGCGTCCAGGACCGCGTCCCGCACCGCCACGCGGTCGCCCAGCACCTCGACGCGGCCCCCGGTGCCGCCGGGCGAGCGGTCCGAGGCGTCGAGCTCGCCCGCGACCGCCACCATGCCCTGCTCGCCGCCGTCCAGGCGGATGTCGCGACCGCGCGTGATGCCCGTGTGGTTGAGGGCGAGCGAGTAGGTATCGCCCACCGTGAGGGAGACCGATCCGCTTCCCGCCTCGATGTGCCCGGTCTGCTCGATCGCCCACCCGTCGAGGTCTGCCGGATCCTCCTCCGGCGGGCCCTCGACCCGCACCACCATGCTGCCGTCGAGCGAGCTCAGCAGCACCTGCTCGCCAGCCACCAGGGCCACCATGCCGCCCTCGGCCAGGATCTTTCCGTGGTTCGCCACCGCGCGCCCGATGAGGGCCGCCGAGTGGGCGTGGATGGTCCCGTGGTTCTCCACGGCCCCGACGAGATCCGTGAAGCGGTCGATTCCGGCCAGGAAGTCGTCGTTCGAGATCTCGCCCGCGGCGGCGATCAGCCCGCCCACGTCGACCTCCGCCTTGCCCCCGATGAAGACCCCGTAGGGGTTCACGATGTAGATGAGCCCGTTGCCCTCGAGTCGCCCGTCGATGCGCGTCGGGTCGTCGTCGAGCACCTTGTTCATCAGGCGGGCCGCGTCGTGGGGCTGCTCGACGCGCACGGTCTCGTCCGGGGCGATGTCGAAGCCCCCACTCCAGTCGATGATGGCCGCGTCGCTCTCGGAATCGATGACGGTGAGCTTGCCCTCGTACCGCACGTCCACCTCGCCCTCCACCACGTGGTGACCCGAGGGGCCCGCCCAGGCCGCGGGCAGGCCCGGCGGAAACAGCGCGAGAGCCGCGAGTACCAGCCAGGCCACCGCTCGGCGCGCCCGAGCGGGGCGGGCCGCGCGTCGTGCGCCCGTGCGGGGCCGATCCATCTGCCTGCGTCTTCGGTACATCGCTCCCGTCGATCTCGCTCGTCTCAGTAGAGCAGCGTGGTCATGAAGTGAAGCCGCGTGTCGCCGGCCTCGGAGCCGTCCACCGTGTTGAGCACCTGCCCCGCGTCGAGCTTCACGCTGAGATTGCGCAGGAACTGCAGCTCCAGGCCCCCACCGACGCTCGCCAGCGTCTCGTGCTCCTCGAAGGCCTTGCGGTCGCTCACGTGGAGGCGCGCGGCGTCGCCGAAGACCCGCACGACCAGGTCCCAGTCGGGCCGGCCGTAGACGTGCTGGGGGCGCGCCCGGAACTCGCCCATCCCCGGCACCTCGGGCGGGGTCGGGTCGGGGGCGAACAGGCGCGGCACGTGCAGGCGGTACTCCGCCGAGCCGAGGAACAGGTCGTCGCCGGCCGCCTCCGACTGCTTGTAGCCCCGCACCGTGTACAGGCCGCCCGCGACCTGCTGGAACTGGGAGACGAGGCGGTTGCCGAAGGACCACTGTCCCCGGAACAGGAGCGCCACCTCGTGGGCGAGCGTCGAGCTCGAGGGCGTCGACGGGTCCTCCCAGGCCTGGGGATCGATCAGGGGCTCGAGGTAGAACGAGTAGCTCGCGTCCCAGGTCAGGGTGACGAAGCGCCGCGACGGATCCTCGTTGCCGAGGAACCGGATCTCGTCCCGGTCCGTGCCGGCGAGCTCCGGGAGGCTCCAGCGCACGTCGCTGGCGAAGAGCAGCGTGGAGGTCTGGGTACGGCGCTGCGCCCGCAGGCCGACCCGGGGCAGGAGGAAGTCGTCCTCGGCGTCCTGGCCGGCGAGGAACCGGTTGTCGGTCTCGACCCGCTGCCAGCGCAGGCCCGCATCGAGATCGATGAACAGCTGCCGGTACTGGAACGCCCGGTAGCGGATGGATCCCTCGGCGTAGGCGGACTCGCCCTTGAACAGACCGTCGGAGAACCCGACCTGGGAGGCGTCGTACTCGTAGTAGGAGCCGGCGATGCGCCAGCGCCAGTCCGGCGCGGCGAGGGTGAAGGGGGCCTCGTAGCTTCCCACGAAGGCGTGGACCTCGTCGAAGTTGCCCGTGATGTAGTCGACCGAGAGGCGGTCGTCGCGCCCCGTGAGCTGGCTGTGGGACAACCCGAAGCGCTGGCGCCAGTGGCTGGTGGATTCGGTCCCGGTGTTCGAGACCTGGCTGTAGACGAACCAGGGCTTCGCCTCGGCCACGCGCAGGTTGACCGCGGTGGTGCCCGGGCGGGAGCCGGGCTCCAGCTCGACGCTCACGCGCCGGCTGGGGTGGCGGCTCAGCTTCGCCGCGTAGTCCTCGAGCTCGCGGATTCGCAGCAGACCCCGCTCTCCGCCCGGCCGCACCGGCGAGCGCTCGCGGATCCACTCGTGGGCGGCGAGATCCGTCCGCGCGTCGGTCGGGAGGCCTCCGAAGCGTTCGCCGTCGGCGACGGTGGTCACGCGCTCGATGCGCCCCGTCCACACGCGCAGGGTCAGCGCCGTGCGACCCGGCGGGCGCAGGTCCCGACCGCTGCCCTCCTCGATCTCCGGCACGGCCACGATGACGCCGTTGATGCCGCGGCGGTTGAAAGTGGAGACGATGTGCTGGTTGATGTGCTGGATCGCGCTGGCGGCGAAGAAGCCACTGCGCGGCAGCGACGAGAGCCGCATCCGCACCGTGCGGTCCACGGGCCGCGGCGCCGAGAAGACGTCCTCGGTCCGGCGCAGGCCCACCTCGAGGTCCAGCAGCTCCTCGACCGGGATCTGCTCCGGGTGGTCGAGGGCGTACTCGAGCTCGAAGGCGCTGACCCGGTAGACCGGGCCGTAGTTCTGGGCGACGGCCGGCAGCGAGACCAGCAGCGCGAGCAGGACGCCCCGGAGGGAGACGCGGGCGCGGGCGACGTGGCGCGCGGGTCCAAAGCTGCGCATCGGCTGGTGGTTCTCCCGTCGCCCGACCCAGGACGAGGGTAGCGGAAGCCGGCCGGCCCCAGGGAATCAGCCGGGCCTCAGAGCAGGATTCCCGCCACGCAGGCCGTCATGAAGGTGGCGAGGGAGCCGGAGAGGATCGAACGCAGCCCGAGCGTCGCCACCTCGGCGCGGCGCTGGGGTGCGAGACCGCCGATCCCGCCCAGCAGGATCGCGAGGGAGCCGAAGTTCGCGAAGCCGCACAGCGCGTACGAGGCGATCACGGCCGAGCGGTCCGCCAGCTCCCCCCGGGCGACCAGATCCGCGAGCTCCCGGTAGGCGAGGAACTCGTTGAGGACCGTCTTCACGCCAAGAAGGGCTCCGACCCGGGCGGCGTCCTGCCACGGCACCCCCATCAGCCAGGCGAGCGGCGCCAGCAGCCAGCCCAGGATCCGCTCCAGGCTGAGGTCGGACGCTCCGAGCCAGCCACCCAGCCCGGCCAGGACGTCGTTGACCATGGCGATGAGGGCGACGAAGGCCACCAGCATCGCGCCCACGTAGGCGGCGAGCCGCAGCCCCGCCAGCGCGCCCTGGGCCGCCGCGTCGATCAGGTTCACCGCGCTGCGTCCCACCTCGGCGTGGTGGCCGGCAGCGGTCTGCGGGGTGCCGGTCTCGGGCACCATCACCTTCGCGATCAGGAGCCCGGCGGGCGCGGACAGCAGGCTGGCGGTCGCCAGGTGGCCCGCGTAGTCGCCCCCGCCCAGCATCCCCACGTAGGCGAGCAGCACCGAGCCCGCCACGGTGGACATCCCCAGGGTCATGAGCGCGAACAGCTCCGAACGCGTCATCGAGGAGAGATAGGGACGCACCACCAGGGCGGACTCCACCATGCCGACGAAGAGGTTCGCCACTGCCCCGAGGCTCTCGGCCCCCGAGGTGCGCATGGTGCGCGAGAGCGCGAGCGCGAGCACGTCGACCACCCGCTGGACGATGCCCAGGTGGTAGAGCACCGCGAACAGGCTTCCCATGAAGACGATGATGGGAAGCACGTTGATCGCGAAGGAGAAGCCCGTGTCGACCAGGGCCCCGAACACGAGCCGGACGCCCGCCTCCGTGTAGCGCAGCAGCGCGCTCACCAGGGCGTTCATGGCGTCGAAGAAGAGCGCGCCGACGGGCGTCTTGAGGAGCAGCGCGGCCAGGCCGAGCTGGAGCGCGAGCCCCCACGCGACGGTGCGCCACGGCACCCGATCGCGCGCGCTCGAGCACGCCCAGGCGCACGCGATCATCGCGAGCAGCCCGAGACAGGATACGCCGCGCGCCGAGAGGTCCGTCACGGCGGACCCCCGGCCGCAGCGCGCCACAGTCCGACGAGCCGGCGCGTCGCGGCGAGGGGATCCGGGGCGGCGGCCACCGCGGAGATCACCGCTGCGCCCGCGGCGCCGGCCTCGAGCACCGCGGGGAGGTTGCCCGCCTCGATGCCGCCGATGGCCACCACGGGGCGCGGCGCGCAGGCGCGCGCCACCTCGCCCAGGAGCTCCAGGCCGCGGGCGGCGTAGGGCGTGTCCTTGCTGCGCGTGCCGAATACCGGACCGCAGGCCACGTAGTCCACCGGCTCGCGGCAGGCCTCCCGCGCCTGATCGAGGCTGTGGGTCGAGCGTCCCACCAGCAGGCGCGCCCGCGCCGCAGCGGGAAGGCATGCGGGGGGTAGATCGTCCTGGCCCAGATGGACGCCGTCGGCCTCGGCCAGCAGTGCGAGGTCGAAGCGGTCGTTCACGATCAGGAGCGCACCGGCCTCGCGGGTGAGGCGCCGGATCGCGCGGGCCCAGTGAAGAACCTCCCGATCGGGTGTGCGCTTGGCGCGCAGCTGCACGACGGCGGCGCCGCCCGCACAAGCGGCCTCGGCCTGGGAGACCGGATCCCGCGACCAACGCGCATCGTCGTCGGCCAGGACGTGCAGCCCGGCGAGGCGCGCTTCGGACGGGGCCGGCGACACGGGCTCAGCCGCGGCCCGGGACCCGGACGTCCAGCTCGACGATCTTCTTGCGCAGCGTATTCCGGTTGATGCCCAGCAGCGCGGCGGCCCGGATCTGGTTGCCGTCGGTCCGCAGGAGCGCGGCCTCGAGCAGCGGCCGCTCCACGCGCTCCAGCAGGTCCCGGTAGACGCTTCCGCTCTCCGCGTCGAGCGCCTGTTCCACGTGCTCGCGCACCAGCGACTCCAGGTCGGGCGCTGCATCCGAGCGGGCGCCCGAGTCCTCGAGGAAGGCGAAGTCGTCGGGAGACAGCACTTCCGAAGTCGACAGGACCAGGGCCCGCTTGACCGCGTTCTCGAGCTCGCGCACGTTGCCCGGCCAGTCGTGGCGCGACAGGAACTCCACCGTGCGCTCGGTGAGGAAGCGCCGGCCAGCGGCCAGCTCCTCGGCGTAGCGCTCGGTGAAGTGCTCGGTGAGCGTGCGGATGTCCTCGGGCCGCTCCCGCAACGGCGGGATGTGGACGGGAACGACCCGTAGGCGGTAGAGGAGATCCTCGCGAAACGCTCCCTCCTGGACCGCGACGTCCAGGTCGCGGTGCGTGGCGGCGATGATGCGCACGTCGACCTGCTCCGGGGTGCGGCCTCCGACCGGTGTCACCTCGTCGCTCTGGAGGACGCGGAGGAGCTTCGCCTGGAGCTCCACCGACATGTCGCCGATCTCGTCGAGAAAGAGCGTGCCGCCGGAGGCGTCGCGGAAGCGGCCGGTGCGCGCGTTCACGGCTCCGGTGAAGGCGCCCCGCTCGTGTCCGAACAGCTCGCTCTCGAGCAGCTCCCGCGGGATCGCGGCCGTGTTCACCGCCACGAACGGGCCCTCGACGCGCGGGCTCGCCGCGTGGATGGCGCGCGCCACCAGCTCCTTGCCCGTTCCGCTCTCGCCGGTGATGAGCACCGAGACGTCGCGTCCCGCGACCCGGCCGATGGTCTTGAAGATCTCGAGCATGGCGCTGCTCTTGCCCACGAGCCGGTCTCCAGGAACGGTGCGGCGGCCGACCTCGCGCCGCAGCGCGTGGACCTCCTCCTCGAGCGCGCGGGCCCGCTGCGCCTTGCCGACCAGCGCGCCGACCTCGTCGATGCCGAAGGGCTTCACCAGGTAGTCGAGGGCGCCGCGCTTCATCGCCTCCACGGCGTTCTCGAAGGTGTTCTGCGCGGTGATGATCACCACCGCGGTCTGGGAGCCGGTGGCCGCGAGCCGGTCCAGCAGCTCGAGTCCGCTCGGTCCCGGCATGCGGATGTCCAGGAAGGCGAGCTGGAAGTCCCCGGAGCCGAGCGACTCGAGGGCGGCGTCGCCGTCCTCCACCTCGGTGACCTCGCAACCGAGCTCCTCGAGCGTCTCCCGAAGGACGAAGCGGATCGACGGCTCGTCGTCGGCGACCAGAACCCGCATGATCTGGCTCCGCCTCACGAATGGGCCTCGGCCTCGCGCCGCAGCGGGAGCGCCACGCGGGCGCGCGTCCCGACGCCGGGCTCGCTCTCGATGCGCAGCGTTCCGCCGTGTCGCGCGACCCAGTGGCGGGACAGGGCCAGCCCCAGGCCCGTTCCTCCACGGCGCGTGGTGACGAACGGAGTCATGATCTCACCGATGACCTCGGGCGCGATGCCCGGGCCGTCGTCCTCCACGGTCACGAGCAACGTGGGAAGCCGCTCTCCGCCCTCGGAGGCCAGCCGGTGGTCGAGGCCCATGCGCGTCTCGATGGTGAGCTTCCCTCCCTGGCCCTCCAACGCCTGGAGGGCGTTGCGGGCGAGGTTCAGGAACACCTGAATCAGGCGATCGCCGTCGGCCAGCATGTCGGGGATCGAGGGATCGAAGGAGCGCTCGATCTGGATCCCGGCCGCGAGGGGGTCCATCGCCAACAGATCCAGCACCTCGTCGAGCACGCAGTGGATGTTCACCGGAGCGAAGCGCACGGCCTCGCCCTGGGCAAAGACCATCAGGTCGTCGACCAGGGCCGTGATCCGGTCCACCTCGCGCACGATCAGCTCCGCGGCGTCGCGGTTCCGGTCGTCCGCGGCGCGGCCGGCGAGGATCTCGGCAGCGCCCCGGATGCCTCCCAGGGGATTCTTCACCTCGTGGGCGATGCCCGCGGCGATGCGGCCGAACGCCGACAGGCGCTCCCGCTCGCTCGCGACCTCCTGCAGGTTGTGCTGGATGGTGCGATCGCGCAGCACGATGACCACGCCGGCCTGGGTGCGGCCGTCCTCGAGCAGCGGCGAGGCGGCCAGGTCGACCAGCAGCCCGGGTGTGAAGCGCCGCTCGATGCGCAGCTCGCTCTCGATGGCCGCGCGCCCGCCGTCGAGAACCGACCGCGCCAGCTTCGCCACGGGATGATCGGCACCCAGCATCCGCTCGATCTCGGTCCCGAGAGCGGCCATCGCAGAGGTCTCGAGAATGCGGCAGGCCTCCACGTTCACGAACTCCACCAGACCGAAGCGGTCCACGACCAGCACGCCGTCCAGCACGGCGTCGAGCACCCGCTGTAGATCCTTGGGCACGGTCTCTCTCCGGGGCTTCCGACAAGGGGTTCGCGGCTCGTCGCGGGGCGCCGGGGGAGGGGCGGTGGAGGGCCGCTCGCACGGCTCGCGCGGTGGAGAGCGCGCAGGGCGAGCCCCGGACTGCCCAATTCTTGAGCAGGCTAGCGGCTCGCGGAGAGGGCGTCGACGTTGGGGAGCGGGCCGAGGCCGCCGCATGCGGGCGAGGCAACGTCTACCGCGCCCCCGGCCACGCGGGTAAGGTTGGACGGTGCGCTCCGGAGTGACGCCCGCGGAGGCGCTGGAGATCGTCCTGGAGGCGGCCCCCGTGATGGGGCCGGAGACCGTCGCCACGCGCGAGGCCCTGGGACGGGTGCTCACAGAGCCGATCGACTCCTCGCGAGACCTGCCTCCCGCCGACAACTCGGCCATGGACGGCTTCGCGGTGCGCGCTGCGGATCTCGCAGGAGCGAGCTCGGATCGACCGGTCGCGCTCCGGGTCATTGCGGAGATCGCGGCGGGGCAGCACGAGGCGCGCCCGATCGGGGCCGGGGAGGCGGCCCGCATCCTGACCGGTGCCCCGATCCCGCCGGGCGCCGACAGCGTCGTGCGTCAGGAGGAGTGCGCGCGCGATGGGGAGCGAGTCCGCATCGGCGTCGCGCCCGGGCTCGGAGATCACGTGCGGCGCGCCGGCGAGGACGTGCGGGCGGGGGACCGCGTGCTCGAGGTGGGGACCCGGATCGCAGCGGGCCAGCTCGGCATGCTGGCCTCGCTGGGGCGGAGCGTCGTGTCGGTCCACCAGCGTCCACGCGTTGCGCTGCTCTCGGGCGGCGACGAGCTGGTGGAGCCCGACCGCGACGTGGCCGGCGGAAGGCTCGTGTCCTCCAACTCCTACTCCCTGGCGGCGCAATGCCGCGAGCTCGGAGCGGAGCCCGTCTATCTCGGCATCGCCCGCGACCGCCCCGAGGACATCGAACGCCACCTGCGGGCGGGCCTCGGGTGCGAGGTGCTCGTCAGCTCGGCCGGCGTCTCGGTGGGCGACCGGGACTACGTGCGGACCGTGCTCGAGAAGCTCGGGTGCCAACTGGTCTTCTGGGGCGTCAAGATGAAGCCCGGCTACCCGCTGGTCTTCGGGCGCTTCGAAGACGGGCGCGGGCCGTTGGTCTTCGGCCTGCCGGGCAATCCCGTCTCGGCGATGGTGACGTTCGAGCAGTTCGTGCGACCGGCTCTGCGGAAGATGACGGGACACCGGAGACTCCACCGCCCTCTCGTCAGGGCGCGACTGGCCACCCCGCTGGAGAAGCCGCCGGGACGCCTCCACTTCGTCCGGGTCAGCCTCGAGCGCGACCGCGACAGCGTGATCGCCCGCAGCACGGGCAACCAGAGCTCCGGAGCGCTGCACTCGATGTCCCTCGCATCGGGGCTGCTGATCTTCCCCGCCGAGGCCACGGCCTTGCGCAGCGGGGAGCTGGCCGACGTCCAGGTGCTCGACGACGACTTCCTGGCCTCCGACGCACCGGGGTTCTGAGGCGAACTTGGGCAGCAGCGGGTTCGAGCGCCGCGAGGGAGGCCTGGCCACGGTCTCGGCAGCCGTTCTCGCAGGGGGGCAGTCGCGTCGCATGGGACGCGACAAGTCGCGGCTCCCGGTGGGCGGCGTCCCGTGCGGGACGCGCGTGGCGCGGCTTCTCGCCGAGCTCTTCGAGGAGGTGTGGCTGGTCGGCGGCGACCCGCCGCCGGAGGCCCCGGGGCGGAGGGTGGCGGACGGCCCCGGTCCCGCGAGTGCGCTGCGCGGCCTCGTCACCGCACTGGAGACCGCCTCCGCGAACCCGGCGGAGCACGTGCTGGTCGTCGCGACGGACCTCCCGTTCCTCACGCCCGAGCTGGTGCTGGCCCTGGTCGCCTGGCCCGAAGCGGAGGCCGTCGTCCCCCGTGATGCCGCGGGACCGCACCCCCTGTGCGCGCTCTACCGACGCGAGCCGGCGCTCCGCATCGCGCGGGAGCGTCTGCGCGAGGAGCGGTTGGCCCTGCGCGGTCTGCTCGATGGCCTCGACACCGCGTACCTCGAGGGTGCGGAGCTCGCGAGCGTCGATCCGGAGGGCCGCGCGCTCATCAACCTGAACCGGCCCGAGGATCTGGAAGAGGCCGAGCGGCGACTCAGAAGCTCGCGATCGTCAACCCCAGCAGCCCTGCGAAGCCCGTGAACTTGGCGATGCCCTGGAGTCCTGGCTCGTCGATCAGGGCGTCGGCGAGGAGCACCAGCCCGATGCACATGACGATGGCGGCGTTCAGGAAGAGGTTGTGGGTGGCGGGTCCGGAGCCACCCGAGAGCCAGTGGTGCCAGACCAACGCGCCACCCAGGAGCAGCGCGACGAGCTTGAGACCGAGCAGGAGCCGGTAGCGGTCCATGGCGTCTGCCTCCGACGCCCTTCATCGATCGCCCGTTCTCCGGTCTTGATGGGCGGCTCGCTCCGCGAGGAGGCTGGTCCGGATTCCGGGAATCTCGCGCAGGCGCACGACCCGCCCCCCCCAGCGCTCCACCTCGTCGCGTCCGACGATCTCGTGAAGGCGCCAGTCGCCTCCCTTCGCCAGCACGTCCGGACGAAGCGCGCAGATCAGGGAACGCGGCGTCGACTGCCCGAAGATCACCACCCAGTCCACGCACTCGAGCGCACCCAGGACCTCTGCGCGCTGGCGAGCGGGGACCAGGGGACGCTGCGGACCCTTCAGGCGCCGCACCGAGGCGTCGGAGTTGATGCCGACGACCAGGCGGTCACCCAGCCGGCGGGCCTGCTCGAGGCTGCGGACGTGACCGACGTGGAGCAGGTCGAAGCAGCCGTTCGTGAACACCACGCGCTCGCCGCGGCGCCGAGCGGAGCGCGCCACCTCGCAGGCCGCCTGCCGTGTGAGCAGCTTGCTTCGAGCGGTACGGGGCGCGTTCGGGCCGCGCGCGGCCCTCACGAGCCCGCCGGGATGGAGGCCGGAGGCTGCTTTCCGTTGCCATTGGCGTCGTCGGACTCCTCGCTCCGGTCGGAGCGCGAGCGGAAGATGCCTCCGAGGGCCCGAAAGCCCCGCTTCACGACGTTGGGGATCCCCTGGATCAACACCTCTCCCGGCCCCTCCTGGAGGGTACGCATCGGCCGCGCACGCGCCTCCGGGTCGTCCCAGGGTCCCACGAGCTCGAAGTAGGCCGCAACCATGTTCTCGTCGTCACCGAGCAGCAGCACGTTCAGTATGGGAATCCAGTCGATGGCCCAGTCGAGCTGGCGGAACAGGAACAGCGCCACCTCGGCCTGCATCTCGTGCGCTTCTCCCGCGAGGTCCACGCCGCCGGAGGCGAACACGCGCACGTCGGGTCCGTCCAGCTCGAAGGCCTCGGTGCTGACGTAGCCCCAGTGCGCCTCGAAGCTCGCTCCGGCGTGCTCGTAGCGCAGGGTCTCGCGCCTCGCGAAGGGATTGATGGATTCGCTCGCCAGGGCCAGGGCCACGATGGGCGGCAGCCTGCGGTAGACGATGCCGTCCACGGCGCGGAGATCGACCCGACCGCTCACGTCGTGGAACAACGGCCGGTCCGGCCGCAGGGTCCCCTCGACGTGACCGCGCAGCGAGAGCGTTCCCTCCGCCACCCCGTCGTGGCCGAGCTGCCCGAGGAGCCTCTCCAGGTCGCCGTCCTCGATCGAGAGCGCGAGCGAATAGGGGACCACCTCCTCCTGCGCGAGGTCCAGTGAGACCGATCCCGACCCCCGCCCGCGCGGCGTCAGGCGGAAGTCCACCTCCTCCAGGTGGATCAGGCCCCGCTCTGCGCGGAAGCGTCCAGTGGCCCGCTCGTGGCACCAGACTCCGCCGTCGAGTCTCCCGATCTCGAAGCGTCCCCTTCCCCACTCGCCTGCCGGGCCCCGCTCCCCGGGACGCGGCACCTCGGCCGCCGGGCTCGAAGGCCGGCCGGGAGCCGCGTTGGCGGGAGGCGCTCCCGCCACGAGTCGGAACTCGACCGCGCGCTCGGGGACGGGCACCCAGGAGCCGCTGCCGCGGATGGGAACCCCCGCCCACGTGCCTCGCTCCACCGACAGCACCACACCCTGCCGGACGGGCTCGAGCAGCGCGCGCAGGTCCTCGACGGGCCAGAGGAGCAGCGGGTGGCGAAGCACTTCTGCCTCGAGCCGAACCGTGGTGGGCAACGCCGAGCCATTCTCCTCGTCCGGGTCCGAGCGCAGCGTCTCCCAGAGCGTCGCGAGACCGGGCAGCGGCAGCGCCCCGGGCGGGACGAGTCGCCGCTCGACGCGGGCGGCCAGGAGCTGGGAGACCCCTTCGAGCTCGAAGGCGAGACGGGGCAACGGGATGCCGTTGAAGCGGCCGCGCGCATCGTCGAGCGACAGCCGGTCGTCGACCCAGCTCGCTCGGAGCGACAGCTCCTCGATGCGATCCTCGTCGCCGACCTGTGCCGCCAGATCGGCCAGCTCGACCTCCGCGTGCAGTCCGCGCGGCAACGCGTCGGTGGTGCCGGTCAGCAGGTCCCGCCAGCCCCGCAGCGTGTCCGCACCCCCGACCTGAAGGCGCACCAGGCTGCCCGACTCCACGGGATCGAGGATCTGGCGGAGGGCCTCGCCCGAGTCGGGCGGCAGCCAGTCGAGGAGCGGACGGATGCGCGCGAGCGGGATCTCTCGCAGCTCCCCCGAGAGGCCGGCCCGCGAATCCATGCCGAGCGGCCTCGCCAGGACTCCCTCGACGCGCAGGTCCAGATCGCCGCTCGACAGGTGTCCCTCGCTGAGCGAGACGTGGTGCGCATCCGTCTCGGCGTCGAAGCGCGCCGCCAGCCGATCGAGTCGGACGGAGCGCGGCGGCCGGGAGGCACCGACCGGGACCCGCGCCTCGAAGTCGCGCACCGCCACGTCCGCCCGGATCCTCGATCCGGCCGACTCCCCGGTGACGTAGTCCGCGAAGCCGCTCAGGCGCCCCTCCACCCGGCGGCCGGAATCCCGACGCCCGATCGCCTCCGAGAGCGCGCCGAGATCCAGGGAGGTGACGGCCAACGCGACGCGCATCCGACCCTCGGCACTGCGCTGGATCTCCCACTCGAGCCCGCCGCGCTCCACGCCAGCGACCGAGAGCTGACCGTGGAGAACCAGCTTCGCGTCGCCTCGCAGGCGGCTGTAGGCCGCGACGCCGTTGACGCCGACGAAGGTGACGTCGCGTGGCGCGCCGTCCTGGCCGGGCGGGACCACCCCCCGGAGCGTGATGCGGGAACGCTCCACGCGGAGGGTGTCGGCGAGCAGCGGCTCGGCCATCAGGGCCTCGGCGACCGCCTCCGCGCCCGCGAGAGGGGCCAGGGCGGGCTCCGTGATGGGCTCGACCGCGCTGGAGACATCCGCCCCGAACGGCTCGGCCCATTCCCCGGAGGGCAGACGCTGCACCAGGAGGTGGCCGCCATGGAGCGAGAGCCGGTTCAATCGGAAGCGTCCCGCCAGCAGGGCGGCCGCGCTCAGCCGAGCCGAGAGACGCTCCACCGAGAGGCCATGGCCCTCCGGCCGCGGCCACAGACGAACCTGTTCGGCCGCCAGATGGATCGGAAAACCCCATACGATCCGAAGGCTTTCGATCTCGACGGGCCCGCCCGTGGCCTCCGACAGGCGACGGCTCACCTCGACCCGCAGGCGCTCCGGCGCCAGTCGGGCGGCGGTGTACACGCCCGCCAGCACAGCCGCGGCAAACACGCCGAGGGCTGCGAGGATGCGAAGCGGCTTCCTGCTCACGCGGCTCCCTGGTGGCCCGGCAGAGGTCGGGCGTCTCCTCCGTTTCGGACCGCGCCGCGACGGGTCTTAGACGTACGCGGGACTGCGGTTCTGCGATCCCAAACTTGGGTTCAGGAGGCCGCTGTTGACACGCGCCCCACACGCCGATGTGCAAGTGGACAAAGCGCTTGCGGGGATCGCGCGTCGAAAGCGACGTGATCTCCCAAGGCCTCATTTTCTCTAAAGAAATCCCCTGCGCGGTCGAAACGGCAGCCAAGTCGAAAGGGACGCGCGAGAGAGTCCAGCGGTCCGTCGACGGCAAGGAGTTGCGACCCATGGAGAACAATCGATCGAAGTCGATTCGGAAGAATCGCGTGCGCGAGCTGCGCGAGAACCGACTGATGACACAGGCTCAGCTCGCTCGGAAGGCCAAGGTCGCACTCCGAACCATCCACAGCGTCGAGAAGGGCATGAACTGTCGGATGGACACCAAGCGCAAGATCCTCCTCGCGCTCGGGTTGCGCTTCGAGGACAAGGATCAGGTCTTCCCGCCCGCCCACGCACACGAGCCCACCTCGGCGGAAGCCTCCCCGCAGCACTCGATCAACTAGGAGGCTGACCCGAGACGGGTCGGTCGACGCGGCGGAAGCGCTCGCCGCGATCCCGCTGAGCGGGACGGTCCACGGCGCGTCCTCGAAGCGGCTCCCCGAGCCGCCCGACTCCAGGCAGCTCGACCGGACTCGCAGTTCGATTTCGGTATGATGCGAAGGCGGGTGGATCCTCGGGAGCACCCCGCGGGGCGGCGGATCGCGGCCGACCCGCTTGACGGCCCGCCGTCCTGCACGCGATCTCGCCGATCTCGCATCTCGCGGTCGGCGCGACGCGTGGGGCTCGCGGGCCGTGACGAGCGCGATGCGCGAGGCTGTGAGTCATTCCCGATCGCGTCACACTGCTTGCGGACGTAGCGGAGATCGTCTCGAGGTCCCACGACCTCGACGAAACGCTGAACAACGTCGTCGACCTCGTGGCCAAGCGGCTCGACGCGGACGCCTGCTCGATCTACATGGTGGGCGCGGATCTGCGCAACCTCACCCTGAGCGCCACCGTCGGCCTGTACCGCGAGTCCGTCGGGCGCGTCCAGCTGCCGATGGGTGAGGGGCTCGTGGGACTGGCGGCCCAGCGGCGCGAGCCGATGGTCATCGAGCGCGCCGAGGAACACCCCGCCTACCGCTACTTCCCGGAGACGGGCGAGGAGCGGTTCGCATCCCTGATGGCCGTGCCGCTGATCGTTCGGGGCGTGACGATCGGCGTGCTGGTCATCCAGACGCGCGAGCCTCGCAAGTTCGAGCAGAACGAGGTGGAGATCTTCCAGACCTGCGCGCAGCTCATCGCTCCGGTGGTGATCAACGCCCGTCTCATCTCCCTGGTGGGCGAGTCGGACGAGGACGTGGCCCGGACCAACGCCGAGCTCGCTCTCTCGGGCATCCCCGTCTCGAGCCCGGACCGGATCGGCCTCGAACGCACCATCGAGTACCGCGGGATTGCGACGGCGCGCGGCATCGCCATCGGTCCCGTGTATCGGCTCGAGGACCCGCTCGACCTCGCCCACCTCGACTACACCCCCAGCTCGAGCCCGCAGCAGGAGGAGGCGGACCTCCTGGACGCGATCACCGAGGCGCGCCGCGAGCTCGACGACGCCCGCGAAGAGCTGGGCGCGGAGTTCGGGCCGGAGTTCGTCGCCGTCTTCAACACCCACATCCAGATCCTGGAGGACAAGGGCTTCGTCGCGAAGCTACAGGACGAGGTGCGGGAGACGGGCAGCGCCCTCGATGCGCTTCGCAACGTGCTCGACGCCTACCGCAAGACCTTCAGCCGGATCCGCGACCCCTACTTCCGCGAGCGCATCCTGGACATCGAGGACGTGGGGAGACGCGTGATGGAGCGCCTGCTCGGGGTGCGGCACCACTCGATCCCGTTGACCCAGGGCGCCATCGTCATCGCCGACACCATTCTCCCGGGCCTGTTCTCCCGGATCGAGATCGACAAGATCGCGGCCATCGTATCCGAGCACGGTGGACCGACCTCCCACGGAGCCATCTTCGCGCGCACGCTGGAGATCCCGGCCGTCACCGGCGTCTCGGGCATCCAGCAGGCCGTGCGCCCCGGCGAGATGGCCATCGTCGACGGCGGCGAGGGCCTCATCCACCTGTCTCCGGACGAGAACCTCGTCGACGTCTACCGGCGCGCCCAGCAGCGCTACGCGGTGGCGATCGAGCACCTGGACGCGCTGCGCGAACGACCCGCGGAGACGCGCGACGGTCGCCGGATCTCGCTCACCGCGAACTGCGGACTGATGTCGGACCTGCGCCTGGTCGACCAGCACGGCGCCGAGGGAGTCGGTCTGTTCCGCACGGAGATGCTGGCCTTCGCCCACCGGGGCTTTCCGGGGGAGGAGGAGCAGGAGCAGCTCTACGAGCGGGTCGCGCGCTACCTGGCGCCCCGGCCGGTCACGATCCGGACACTCGATCTCGGCGGGGACAAGGAGATCGCGACCCTCGGCATGGAGGGCGAGGAGAACCCGCAGCTCGGCTGCCGCTCGATCCGACTGAGCCTCGCCCACTCGGATGCGTTCCGCGCCCAGCTTCGGGCCGTGCTGCGCGCCAGCTCGGCCGGAAACATCCGCCTGATGCTGCCGATGATCTCGTCGCTCAGCGAGCTGCGCATGGCGCGCGCACTGGTGGAGGAGTCGCAGGACGACCTGGCGCGGGCGGGCGTCGCCTTCGATCGCAACCTGCCGGTGGGGATCATGATCGAGGTGCCCTCGGCAGCCATCACCGCGGAGGTCCTGGCGCGCGAATGCGACTTCTTCAGCATCGGCACCAACGACCTCACCCAGTACACGCTGGCGGTGGACCGGGGCAACGAGCACGTGGCCCAGCTCTACGACCCCCTGCATCCGGCGGTGCTGGCCCTGATCGCCAGGAGCGCGGGCGCGGCGGAACGCGCCGGCATCCCGGTCTCGCTGTGCGGCGAGGTGGTGAGCAATCCGCTGGCGGTGCCGATCCTCGTCGGCCTCGGCATCGGGGAGCTGTCGGGCGCGCCGAGCGCGGTACCGATCGTCAAGGAGATCGTCCACGCCCTGGACTTCGGAGAGGCTTCGGCGGACGCGCGGCGCGCCCTGGAGGCCGGGACGGCCGAGGAGGTGCACGCCATTGCGGCAGCCCGCCTGATCCGCTCGGGCCTGCTCGAGCACCCGGACATCGGCTCCTGGCTGGCGACGATCGTGCAGCAGCACGACGCCAGCCTGCGCTCCTGAAGCGCGCGGGTCCGCCGAGAGACGTCGCACCGGTCCGCCCCCAAGGGCGACCCCGGGCCAGCCCCGGATCAGCCCCAGGGCGACTCGAGGTCGACCCGAGGTCGACCGCGACCCGAGGTCGACCGGAATGGGTGCGTGTGTTACCCCTCCGGTCCCAGCCAGTTGCGATGTCCCCCAAATGCCCCCCTCCACCTGTCCCGGACCGTGAACCAGGCCATCACCGAGACGAAGCCGATCGCCGCGGCGATCGAGACGCTGCGCGACTACGTGGCGCTGACCAAGCCGCGCGTGCTGCTGCTCGTGCTGTTCACGGGACTGCCGGTGATGGGCATGGCGGCCGACGGCTGGCCTTCGGCGGGCTTCGTCGTCGCGACCCTCGTCGGCATCGCGCTGGCGGCGGGCTCTGCGAACACGATCAACTGCTACATCGAACGCGACCTGGACGCGCTGATGGAGCGGACCCGGGACCGCCCGCTGCCTGCGGCGAGCGTTGCGCCGCGCGCGGCGCTGGTGTTCGGACTGGCGCTGGCCGTGATCGCCAGCGCCGTGTTGCTGAGCGTCGCGGGCCCGATGGCGGCCGCCCTCGGGGTGGCGAGCATCCTGTTCTACGTGTTCGTCTACACCGTGTGGCTCAAGCCGCGCTCGCCGCTCAACGCCGTCATCGGAGGCGCGGCGGGCGCCGCCGCACCGCTGATCGCGGACGCCGCCGTCAGCGGTCAGGTGGGCGCGGCGGGCTGGCTGCTGTTCGGGATCATCTTCTTCTGGCAGCCGCCCCACGTCTGGGCCATCGCGCTGTACCGCAAGCAGGACTACCAGAGGGCGGGCATCCCCATGCTCCCCAACGTGATCGGGGACGAGGCGACGCGCTGGCGCATGCTGTGGTACACGCTGGCGCTGGTCCCGGTGACCCTCGCCCCGGTTCCGCTGGGGCTCCTCGGGGGGCTCTACCTGGTCGTGGCGCTGGGGCTCGACGCGTGGTTCGTCTGGCACGCGGTGCGGGTGCTGCGCGAGCGGACCGAGCAGGCGGCGCGTCGGCTATTCCGGGTCTCGCTCGTGTACCTCTTCGCGCTTCTCGTCGCGATGCTGGTGGACCTCGCACGATCGGGCGCAGTGTGAGTCCAGCCGCGCTGAGCAGCCGGCGCGCGGCGCTGGATGCGAGCTCGGACGCCCGCTAGTCGTCTCCCGCCGCCTTGGCCTTGGCGGGTCGCTCCACCTTTCGGGACCGGGGCTTCGGAGGCGCTCGGTCTTCCAGGCGGAACGGCGGGTAGACGGGTACGTCGACCGTGAGCTTCGTCCCGTCGGGTCGGGTGAGCTCGCGTTTCACCACGCGAATGGGTTTCAGCGGCACGCTCCGCGTCGCCTCCTCCGCGCTCTCTTCGATGCTCCTCGCGGAGCTCCTCGGTCGTCGGGCCACGGTTCGCCCCTTTGTCCAGGGGGCGGGGCAGCCTCGCCAGCGAAGCGATTTCCCCATACCCCTTCCGTTTGTGTCTCGATCGGCGAGACGCGAGGGGGATTTCAGTGGAAAGCGCGCGAGGAGCGAAGAAAAAGCGAAAATCGATAGCAACAAAAAACCCCGCCGAGGCGGGGAAACGATAAGCAAAAGGATAGCCCAGGCTCGGCCCGCAGCAAGGGGATGACGCGATCTGGGTAGAATACGCCGAATCGGGGGCCCAAACTGCCGAGAACTGGCTCGAAAACAGCCTCGGGCACGCCCGAAATGCCGTTCTACCCCACGACGTTGACCAGCCGCCCGGGAATCACGATCACCTTGCGCGGCTCGCGACCCTCCAGGTGCTTCTGCACCTTCGGGGACGCCAGCGCGGCCGTGCGGACCGCGTCCTCGCCGGCATCCACCGGGACCTCGATCTCGTCGCGGCGCTTGCCGTTGACCTGCACGGCGAGGCGCACCACCTCCTGCACCAGCAGCGCGGGATCGGCCTCGGGCCAGGCGGCGTGCGCCACGCTGGCCTGGTGACCCAGCGACCGCCAGACCTCTTCGGCGAGATGCGGGGCGAAGGGCGCGAGCAGCCGGGCGAAGGCATCCGCCGAAGCGCGCGGCAGCGGGGCGTCCCGCGTCACCTCGCGCGCGAACACCATCAGCTTCGAGATGGCGGTGTTGAAGCGCATACCCTCGAGGTCGTCCGTGACTCCCTGGATGGTCCGCGCCGTGAGGCGCTCCTGCTCGGTCGTGCCCGCCCCGTCGGCGAGCGTGGCCGGATCTTGCGCCTCGCCCACGGCGAGCCGGTGCACGCGCTGCAGGAAGCGATGGACGCCGGGAATGGCCTCGTCGGACCAGGGCGCCCCCTTGTCGAGCGGCCCCATGAACATCTCGTAGAGCCGCATCGCGTCGGCCCCATGGGTATCGATCACGTCGTCGGGATTGACCACGTTGCCGCGGCTCTTCGACATCTTCTCGGTGACGACCTCGAGCGGCAGGTCGGGAATGCGCGGGTGATAGGCCTGCTCGCCGCGCCACGAGACGTCCTCCGACTTCACCCATCGCTCCTTGAGCGCCGCACCCGACTCCCGGTGACACGGGGTCTCGCCGTCGAGCTGGACCTCGGCGGCCGCGTAGGCGCGGGGTTGGGCATCCGGATCGTCCGCCGTGTTGTCGTCGTAGAAGCGGTAGCTGTACCCGAGGATCATCCCGGGATTGAGGAGCTTCTGGAACGGCTCCTTCGTGTGCACGAGCCCGAGGTCGTAGAGGACCTTGTGCCAGAACGGCGAGTAGAGCAGTTGCAGCACCGCGTGCTCGGCCCCGCCCACGTAGAGGTCCACGGGCATCCAGTAGCGCTCGGCCTCGCTCGACCAGGCAGCCTCGTCGTTGTGCGGATCGCAGAAGCGCAGGTAGTACCAGCAGCTCCCCGCCCACTGAGGCATGGTGTTGGGATCGCGCCGTGCCGGCGCGCCGGACTCGGCGTCCGTCGTCTCGATCCACTCCTTCACCCGAGCCAGCGGCGGCTCGAACTCGCCCGACGGCTTCCAATCGCCGAGCTCGGGAAGCAGCACGGGAAGCTCGCTCTCTGGAACCAGACGGGTCGTGCCGTCCTCCAGGTGGACGACGGGAAAGGGCTCGCCCCAGTAGCGCTGGCGGCTGAAGAGCCAGTCGCGCAGCTTGAAGCTCACCGCGCCCTGGCCCCGGCCGTGCTCTTCGAGCCACTCGATCATGCGGGCCTTGGCCGCCCGGGTCTCCAGGCCGTCGAGGAATCCCGAGCTGACGTTGACCCCCTCTCCGGTGAACGCGGCGGACGCCGTGGCGGCGTCGGCGTCGGCCTCTCCGGGAGACACGACCTCCACGATGGGCAGCTCGAACTTGGTCGCGAACTCGAAATCGCGCGTGTCGTGGGCCGGGACGGCCATGATGGCCCCGGTGCCGTAGCTGGCGAGCACGTAGTCGGCGATCCAGATGGGGATCCGCCCACCGGAGACCGGATGGATCGCCTCCGCTCCGGTCCAGACGCCGGTCTTCTCGTGCGCCTCGGCCAGCCGCGCGCGCTCGCTGCGCCGCGACGCCTGCTCGACGTAGCCCTCCACGGCGTCACGCCGGGCGTCACGGGTGATGCGGGCCACGAGCGGATGCTCGGGGGCCAACACCATGTAGGTGGCGCCGAACAGGGTGTCGGGGCGCGTCGTGAAGACCTCGATCCGCTCGTCGCAGTCGGCCACGTCGAAGAAGATGCGCGCGCCCTCGGAGCGCCCGACCCACTCGCGCTGCATCTTCTTGATGGCTTCGGGCCAGTCCACCTCGTCCAGGTCGTCCACCAGGCGGTCGGCGTACGCGGTGATGCGCAGCATCCACTGACGCATGGGAACGCGGACGACCGGGTGGCCGCCGCGTTCGCTCTTGCCGTCGATCACCTCCTCGTTCGCGAGCACGGTCCCGAGCGCCGGGCACCAGTTGACCGGCACCTCGGCGAGATACGCGAGATCCCGCTCGTAGAGCTTCCGGAAGATCCACTGCGTCCAGCGCACGTAGCCCGGATCCGTGGTGTCGATCTCGCGCGACCAGTCGTAGTCGAGGCCGAGCGACTGCATCTGCCGCTTGAAGGTGCGGATGTTGCGATCCGTGGTCTCCCGCGGGTGGGTTCCGGTCTCGATGGCGTACTGCTCTGCGGGCAGACCGAACGCGTCCCAGCCCATCGGGTGGAGGACGTTGAAGCCGCGCATGCGCTTGTAGCGGGACAGCACGTCGGTGGCGATGTAGCCCTTCGGGTGGCCGACGTGCAGTCCTGCGCCGGAGGGATACGGGAACATGTCCAGCACGTAGAACTTGGGCTTCGCCGGATCGACGTCCGCGCGAAAGGTCTGGTGCTCGAGCCAGTAGCGCTGCCAGCGGGCCTCGATGGCCTTCGGGTCGTACGGCATGGTCCGGGAAAGTGCCCGGCGCCGCAGTCTGCGTCAACGTCGACGCTATTCGTCCTCGTCGCGGAGCCCCAGGGCCTTCTCCCGCTCCTTCTGGATGCGGATGGCCTCGCGCTGCTCTTCGGTCAGCAGGGCCGTCGCCACCTTGGGGCGGAGGATCGAGTAGAAGGTGGGCACCACCGTGATGGCGCCGAACATGTTGATGATCATCAGGATCACCAGCAGCTGGGCCATCTCCGCCTGGAAGCGGAGGTTCGAGAAGCTCCACAGCACGATGCCGCCCACGATGGTGGTGGCGGTGAAGCTCACCGCCATGCCGGTGGTGCGAACGGCCCGTCTCACCGCTTCGTCGATGTCCTCCGTGTCCACCACCTCCTGGCGGATCCGGTCCACGATGTAGATCGCGTAGTCGACGCCGATCCCGACGCCCACCGACTGGACCGGAAGCGTATTGATGTTCAGCCCGACGCCCTTCACCGCCATGTAGGCGAGCGAGAGCATCGTCGCGGTGGAGATCTGCAGGAAGATGATCGCGCCGCTCGGGATGGACTGGTAGGTGACGGAGTGGAGCACGAAGATGACGAAGAAGATCAGCGTGATGTTGGCGACGTGGCTGCGCTCCACCTCGTCGTTGATGGCGGCCAGGATGCCCATGCTGCCGCCCGCCATCACGAACTGCACGCCGCGCGTCCAGGAGTTGGTCGGCTGGTACTTCGGAATCGGGTCCACCGCCTTGGTGTCCGCGACGATCAGGTCCTTGGTGTTGACCTCCACCGCGCGGATTCCGAACTCGTCGCTCTCCCACCACTGACCCACGTCCGACTCGGTCCAGTCGGCGAGCTCTTCGGGCCAGGTGAAGATCTCCCCTTCGTCCTCCATGTCGTACTTCGTCTCTTCGAAGTGCTCGAGGGCCGCCTCCTGGAACTCCGGGAGCCACTCGGGGAGGCCGTCGACCTCCGCACTCTTGACCGGCGCCTTCAGGTAGCGGCCGTCGTCCTGGCGGATGCGGACGTCGAGGGTGTGGTTCCGCGGCGGCAGCAGCGGACCGAGCATGTAGTACCACATGTCGATCAGGTTGTCGGGATCGAAGAAGCCGGCGTCCTGGCTGGCGTGATCCTTGTCGAGCCGGATCGACACCTGTCCGAGCGGATTCTCCTTGATGAACCGGTGCGCGTAGTGGGTAGCGTACACGATGGTGTCGCCCTTGTGGTCCGGATAGAAGAAGGCGATGTTGGCCTTGCGCCCGTCGTCCGTCATGAACGGGCGCATGAAGCCGGGCGCTCCGTTCTGCTGCAGCTGGAAGATCATCGCCCGCACGGTGCCGGGATCGTCGGGCACGAAGAACCACTTGGGGTCGCCGTAGTGGTTCATGCGCCACATCTGGCGCAGGAAGGGCACGACCGAGACCGACGCGCCCAGGTTGGTGTCCACCTTGAGCGCCCGCTCGAAGCGCTCCATGGCCTTGATCGGAGCCGCGTCCGCGCTGGCGTTGGGGCGGTCGCCGTCGGAGTAGACCACCAGCGCATCGACGCCTCCGAAGCGGGTCGCGATCTCGTTCGTGGCGACGTTGAACTCGTGGTCCGGCCACAGCAATGGCGAGCCGGACGAGGCCTCTCCGATCTTCGAGTGGAACAGCGAGATGTAGGTGCAGACCACGAAGAGCGAGATGGTCACCGCGGCGATCACGTACTTCCCGCGCGGATGCGTCGTGGCGTCGCCGACCGCCCGGGTGAAGCGGATCATGAAGCCGGGCAGGAAGTGCTCGTGCTCCTTGGGCGCCGGCAGGTAGCAGATCATCACGGGGTGCAGGATCTCGACGGTCGCGATGATCGAGAGCACCCAGAAGGCGCCGAAGATCGCCAGGTTCTGCATCTGCGGGATGGAGGTCACCATGATGACCAGCAGACCCGCCACGTCGGTGATGATGCCGAGGGTTCCGGGGACGATCAGCTCGCCCATGGCGATCGTCGCCACCTCGATGCGCGCCTCCTTCGGATCCCCGTAGCGGGGGAGCATCACCTCGTAGTCCTCGAAGAAGCGCTCCGCCATCTGCACGGTATGGGAGACCGCCCGAGCGGTGATGATCATCGGAATCACGAGGATCAGCGGATCGAAGGTGATGTCCATCCAGCCCGTGAAGCCGAGCCCCCACACCGCCGTCATCAGCGCGGCGATGGCGGGAATGAACACGCCGTGCCAGCGGCGGAAGTAGGCCCACAGCAGGGCGAAGATCATCGAGATCGTCAGGATGACGTAGATCAGGATCTCGTTGGCGTGCGTGATGATCCAGCCCACGTTGATCGGCTGGCCCGACACGAACACGTTCAGGTTCGGGAACTCGGCCTCGTAGCGCTCCTTGATGGCCTGGACGTGGTCGAAGACCGCCATGTACACCTCGCGGCTCGCGAGGCGGTCGGTGACGAAGCCGGCCGTGATCAGCGCGCCCTTCTCGTCGCGGGAGACGAGCCGTCCGAAGATGTAGGGCGGGTTCTGGCGCACGAGCTCGCGCAGGGCGTCGGCCTGCTCCTGGGTCTCGGGGAGCTCGTTCAGGAGGACGTCCTGCTCGATGGCGCCATCCGGCTCGATGTTGATCACCCGGGTGCTGCGGTGCGTGAACGAACGAACCTGGTCGTGGTTGACCGGATAGGGGGGATAGCGGCGGTCGAGAACCCGCCGGATCTGGTCGAGGCTGAGCGACTCGTCCTCCTCGAGCTCGTAGCGCAGCTCCTCGCGGGCGTCGCTCTGGCTGTCGAAGCCGATGCCGTCGAGCTCGTTGGTGATGTCCCGGATCGCCCGGATGGTCTCGGGCGTGAAGATCGTGCCCTCGTCCACCGTCACCGCGATGGCGACGAGCGACGAGCTGCCGAAGGTGCGCGCGAACTTGTCCTGGGCGTGGATGTACGGATGATCGGGGAACAGATCGCGGGCGTTCGTGTCCACCCGCACCACCGGTCCGGGCAGCGGCCGACCCGCCGCGGTCATGAACAGATTGAGGATCGGATAGAAGAAGAACAGGCTCGTGGCGATCAACATGATCGCCACGGGAAAACGGTTGCGGACGACGAGTCGCGCGAAGCGCTGCGTCTTGGTCTGGCGGAATTGGTGATGCGGGACGCTCGATTCGGACATGGGCTCTCACTCGTGCTGGCTGGATTCGGGCTTTGCCGACACCGGCACACCGGCCCCGCGCAGCGCGGAACCCGTGTCGCACGAGCTGTCAGGTGCCAAGGGGCCAGTCCCTGTCGAGCCAGGCCCTGTGGGACTGGCACCCGTGGGTCACGGCACACCCGGATCGCACCTTATTTCCGATCGTGCCTCCGGGTCAAGCTGTCCGGGCGATAAAAGACCCGGGCGTGGGCCGAAGCCCCCGCTCAGGGCGCGATTCAGCCCACGCAGCGGCGCAGGAACTCGCCCGGGGGCACGACCCGCGCGCCCCGAGAGCGGACCCGCGCGGCGAGCCGACGGTCCGCCGTGACGATCACGACCCCCTCGGGACGGTCCGTCTTCCTCAGGCGGTCCAGCAGCCACGCATCGGCGCAGGGCGCGAACACCTGGCGGAGGCGGAGCGTTTCGGATCCCGCGACCGGATCGTTCGCGTCGTCCGCCGGTCGGGGGCCGTCGAACACGACCCAGACCTCCGCACCGGCGTCCGCGCCGCCGTGGAGCGCATCGAAATGCGCCGCGCGATCGAGCAGCTCCTGGCGGCTCGGCTGCGTCCACCATTCTCGGCGCTCGCGCCCCCCCAGCAGTGCGACGTGCAGGACGTTGAATCCGTCCACCAGCCAGATGCGCGGCGGCGCGGGACACGCTTCCGCGTGCGGGGGCGAGCGATCCGTCCGGCTCGCGGGAACGTCGACCGGGGTGGGGGCCGCGGCGTCGGCGTCGGTGGGCTGCATCGCTTCGTGAGAGTAGGCGGAGTGGGCAAGCTCAGCCCAGGCGAGCCCGAGACCCACGAAGGCCGCCATCACCATCAGGGCCGTCAAGGCTTCCGCGATCGCGCGAGCCACGGCGCGAAGGATCGCGCGGTCGCGTGACCGATCCGGTCACACGGGATCCCGGGGTTGCGACCGGGGAGGGGCTGTCGTACCGAAGCGCGCATGGCGGGAGCGAGCTCCGAAGCGCGACTCCGAGCACGACCCGAGGCAGGACCCCAAGGGGACAAGGTGCCGCTGGCGCTCCTCCAGATGCGTTGTGGCGAGGACCCGGGGGAGAACCTGGCCCGGGCCGTTGCGCGCGTCGAGGAAGCGGCCCGCGGCGGCGCCCGGATCGTCTGCCTCCCGGAGCTGTTCCGCTCCCGCTACTTCTGCCAGAGCGAGGACGCGGCCCGCTTCGAGCTGGCCGAGACGATCCCGGGGCCCAGCACCGAGACCCTCTCGAAGCTCGCGGCCTCCCATCAGATCGTCGTGGTCGCGTCCCTGTTCGAGCGGCGAGCCGCGGGCATCTACCACAACACCGCGGTGACCCTCGACGCGGACGGGCAGATGCGGGGCGTCTATCGCAAGATGCACATCCCCGACGATCCACTCTATTACGAGAAGTTCTACTTCACTCCGGGGGACCTCGGGTTTCGCGCCGTCGACACCCGCTACGGACGCATCGGCACGCTGGTGTGCTGGGATCAGTGGTTCCCCGAGGCGGCCCGGCTGACCGCGCTGGCCGGGGCCCAGATCCTCCTGTACCCGACGGCCATCGGCTGGCAGTTCGACGAGGGATCGCAGGTGGATGCCGCGCAGCACGATGCCTGGGAGACCGTCCAGCGCAGCCACGCCATCGCGAACGGCGTCTTCGTCGCGGCGGTGAACCGGGTCGGCGGGGAGGACGAAATCCGCTTCTGGGGGCAGTCCTTCGTCGCGGACCCCTACGGGAGCCTGCTCTCCCGCGCCTCCGCGACCGAAGAGGAGTCGCTGTTGGTGGAGTGCGAGCTCGGACGGGTCGAGCAGGCGC
>JAAUYK010232152.1_pt1 | contig 35049 bp, 11 predicted proteins | sample 7278021 | NCBI WGS metagenome assembly JAAUYK01 (sample SAMN14350223, study PRJNA611818) | marine sediment metagenome | isolation source: surface marine sediment (1.8m) | place: French Polynesia: Moorea | collected 2018-08
CCCACACTTCCCACACTCCGCACCCTTCCCACACTCTGCTTTTTTCAGCAAGTCTTACTTAACGGTGCGTTACGGCGCAAGCGCCTAACACACCCTACTACTCTCCCCCACTCCCCCACTCCCCCACTCCCCTCCTCCCCTACTCTCGACTCCCTACTCCCTACTCCCTATTTTTGAGAACGGAGTTTTTTCCGAATATTACCCCTTTCACTTTTCTTAGAGAGACGTTTACTGACACGCTTCTCATAATTGACTTTGCTCTGTTTATTTGATTCTGCTGCACCGCCATTGATAATAAACTCGCTTAATGAATGAACAGTTGGGTTAGCTAGCAAGTCAACAACCTTTAAATTACTCATATCAAATATTTCTTGCAACTTGCCATACACCTGTATCAGCAGTACAGACTTACCTCCTAATTCAAAGAAGTTATCATAAATTCCGACTTCTTCTATTTGCAGTACCGCCTTCCAAATAGCAGCAATTTTTTGCTCAGTTTCATTTCCTTCTTGTACAGTTTGAGAACTACCATTTTTCTCAGGGTTTTGTAACCGTTTCCGGTCTATTTTTCCATTAGATGTTAATGGTAATGTCTCTAACTGAACGAAAGCAGAAGGGATAATTTTACTGAGAGTGCCAAAGCGATCGCGTACTTCTACCTCTTCCAACTGACTGAGAGAAAACTCTGTTGTCTTGGAAGTAAAATAAACAGTCAATTGTTGTAAACTCTGACAACCTCCTTTGCCATTTTCAATTTGATGTTCTAATGTTTCTAAAATATACTTGCCATCCCCTGCTTCTGTTGCCACAAAAGTTCGGGGTGATGCTGTAACATCAGTTGTTAGAGTAGGCATTTCTAATCGCTTGGCTAAACCAATGCGCGCTGGTTTACCTGTCAGACCTTTAGGAATAGCATTCATCCAAACTAAGCATTCTGGCAACCATTGGGTTTCCAGTTCTTTTTCCTTCATGGCAAACTGGCGTAATGCTGCGAGGGTTGGTCGTGTCTGATTTGGCACCGGTACTATTGCTGCTCCCACTACCTCACCCAAAAGTTCGTGGGGGGCAGCAAACACAACTACCTGACCTACTGCTGGATGGCGCTGCAATACATCTTCTACTGCCATCGGGCTAATTTTTTCCCCTGCTCGGTTAATAATTTCTTTGAACCGACCCACCAGATAAACATAACCATCTTTGTCTTTGTAACCTTTATCCCCAGTCCTTAACCACCCGTCAACAAAAGCTTCCTCATTGGGATTATAATCCATCCATTCCCGTAACTCATATCCGGCGGTGACGCAAGCACCTCTGACCATCACCTCTCCCTCAGCATAAGGTTCTAACACATTTAAAACTGATTTGCCTTGGCCATCTGCTTTGACATCTCCAATAATTAATTTTGGCCCGGCAGCACGACCCACAGAACCACGTTTGAGTAAGCCCTTACCTATTTCTGGACTACAAATAGGCATAGATTCTGTCATAGCATAGGTCGGCAATACTTCACAGTTAAATGCTGTCGCCATCCGGTCGGCAATAGCTGGTAGGAGTGCTGCCGAACAGTTACGAATTAATCGGAGGGAGTGGTCAGGAGCTTTACCTGTTTCAGTTATAGCTTGTTCTGCATATTCCAAAATTGCTTGGTGCATTGTTGGTACAGCAGAATACCAAGTTACTTTCTTTCTATCGCTTCCCTCGTCTGGTTTCAACCACTTGAAGAAATCACCTATTCCGTTTTCTGTTGCGTATAACCCTGGCGTGCAAAGTACGCTAGCACCAGCTAATACCGTGGCCAGGATATTAACGGAAAGACCATGGATATGAAATAGCGGCATGATATTAATACAGGTGTCCTCTGGAGTCACTTGTATAGTCCGACTAATAGTCAGGGAACCTGAAGTCAAGTTTCCGTGAGTGAGAGGAACGGTTTTTGGTTTTCTTGTTGTACCGCTAGTATGGAGTACTAAAGCTACATGGTCGCGAGTAGGTTTATTGTCATCTCCTGTTATTGGTTGATGATTTTCCTTATTTGTAGTAACTTCTTCCAGAGTAAATAAGCCACATACTGAAGCATCGGGTATTAGCTCAATGACCCGCACTCCCAAGCTTTCGGCACAAGCTTTTAATTTAGCATTTTCGTTTTTAGTAGCTTCTCCTCTTTGCAATACCAAAGCTACTGCACCCAGGTCTTCCAACTCAAATTGAACGTGCTTTTCCGTCAGAGATGTGCTAATAGGCGCAAACACACACTGCTGTGCTAAGGACAAAAATGCTGTTGCTGCCTCTGGTCCATTGGGAGTAGCAGCACATACACGGTCAGTTATTTTAATCCCCAGATAGCTAAGACTAGCGTTGTCTGGCGGTGAGTTGACAAAATCTTTGAGTTGTGCATGAGTCAGAGGTTGGCGATCGTCGGTGCTATATATCGCTGGTTCATCTGTACCCGGTAATAAATCTGCCCAGGTTTGAAATTCTACCGATGCTGCGATATCATCTACCTCACCAGGGGTAGTATCTGCAATATTTTCTTCGGTGAGTTTTAGGTCTTTTGTATTATCCTTACCATTTTTGTCTATCGTTATTTCTGGAAGAACTGGTATAACTGGGTAAGCTTGTTTGCGCTGCACTACTACCGCCACTTCTTCTATCTCAGGATGCGATAGCAGTTTTTCTTCCCAACGATTAATTAATTCTGAGTCAATAACTTCTAAACTTGTTAAAGCAGCTTCATCTATTTCTCCCGATGCTGTTTTTGGTAGAGTAGAAACAGGTACATAAGCATTAGGGAGAAAATCGGGATATATATGAGATTCTAGGAAAGATTGTACTTTATCTACAGAATAATTATCATCAATTACCACATAAGCAACCAGTTGATTATCCCTAGCCAAAACAGCAGATTCTTTAACTTCAGGAATAGATTTTAAACCAGTTTCTATCAGATTTATTTTCCTTGATTGACTATGAATCTCTGCCTTACGTTTTGCCAGATTTTCTGATATCTCTAAATCACTTATTTTCGTCTCTGGAGCATTAATTGCTTTTTCTAGAAGCAACAAATAGGAATCTGTTAAAGCTGTAATTGTTTCTGCTTCAAATAATTCAGGATTGTAAGTTAAAGAGCCTTCTATCCCCTGTTCAGATTTTAATAAAACCAAGAACAATTCTATGTCTGAAGGGAACTTTTCCTTTATTGGAGCTCCTTTGAAATTAGGAGTTTCAATCTGCTCTCCTCCTCCAAAGTCCATATAGTCGAAGAAAATCTGAAATAAATTTCTATATTGTTGATAGTCTTGTTGTTGATTCAGGAATTCTGCTACAAAGTTCAGAGGAATATGTTGGTTAGCATAAGCTTTTATAGTTACTTCCTTAACGTTGTTCAGTAATTCTTTAAATGTAATAGAACTATCAGGTATTTTGCCTCGCAATAGGATACTATCAGTAAAGTAACCAATGGCAGATTCTATTTTGTGGTGTAACCTTCCCGAAACTGGGAGACCAACTACAATATCCTGTTTTAAAGAGTATTGAAATATCAATACATAAAACACTGAGAGAAAAATAACTAAAGGAGTAACATTATATTGATTACTGAGCTTTTGTACTAAAGACCATATACTCGCAGATATGGGAAAGTACTTTCTAACAGCTTGAAAGCCTGGAGATACTTGAAAAATATCAGATGGTACGGGATATAAAGTAGAAACATCTGCTAGTTCTTGTTTCCAATTATCTATTCCCTTTTGTAATACTTCTCCTTGTAACCACTGCCGCTGCCAAACAGAATAATCTCCATATTGGAGTTCTAATTCTGGTAACGGAGATGGTTTTTTGCTCAGATAAGAATCGTACAAAAGTATATGTTCGCGAAGTAAAAAACTGTGAGATAAAGCATCACTAATAATATGGTGAGATACTAATAATAATACTCCCTCTTTCTCACCACACCTCAAGAGTTTTAAAGTTATCAGCGGTCCTTGAGATAAATCAAAATATTGTTGGGCTTCCTGTTCAATAGCCTCTTCAATTAGACTTGCTTGCTCACTCTTACTTAATCCTTGATAATCTACTACTGAAATTTCAGAATCTAAACTAGGAAGAATCTCCTGAATTAAGGATCCTTGAGGAAAACTAAAAATAGTCCTCAAAGTTTCATGACGAGCGATCATTTCATTCCAGCTTTTTTGTAGCAGTGGAATATCTATTAAACCTTCAAATTTTAGGGCTGTAGTTACATTGAGATTCAGCTTATTTCCCATCAACTGATCTATAGTCCAGAGACGCTCCTGTTGATAAGTAACTGGTAAATCTTCATCCCTACCAACAGGAACTAAAGGCACAGATGTGGCACTAATATTACTACTTTTTTGCTGGAGTAACTGGAGTAATTCTGATTTATTTTTGGATAATAAATCGCGGATTTCTGTTGTTAAAGCTCCCTTGGGGGCACGAATTTTTAACTCATCACCTTCAGCCCATAATTTAATGCCTTGGCTAGAGATTTGAGATAGAACTTGGGTCAGTTTCATAGAGTAATTTCCTCCATATCTTCTTCGTTGATTTCTTCGGTTGATGAAGTATCTGAATAACTAACTTGTTCTAGCAATAGCTGTTCAGATATTAAATTAACTATTTCTGAAATACTAATACCTTCAATTATTGTTTGCATAGGTATATCAAATCCCAATTCCTTTTGGATGAGATTTCGTAGCTCAACTGCCATCAAAGAGTCAAGCCCCATAGTAGTTAGAGATTCCTCTATATTTACTGTTTGGGAACCTGTCATGCCAAAAATTTTAGCTACTTTACCTGTGAGGTAATCTACTAATATTTTCTCTTGCTCTTCTGGTGATGATTCTTTTAGCTGTTCTAAAAGTTTCGTTTCTGTTGCTATGACTCCAGTAGCAGCTTTTTGCCAATCTTCTAAAAACCTCCATTGGCTCGCTCTGTCTTGCCAAGCTGACCATTCAATTGGTACTACCCCAACTTCTACATCCTTACTAGCTTTACCACTCATTAATACTTCCATAGTTTCTAATACCTGATCTGGGTTGAGTGCTCCTATACCTTGTTTTTGCATCCTCACGTCTGCTCCTATGGCAGCAGCTTCCCCGATCTGAGATACCGTACTCCAATGAATACTCAATCCTGGTAGTTTCATCCCTCGGCGATAATGAGCTAAACCATCTAAAAAGGCATTTGCTGCCGAGTGGTTGGGCTGACCTGGGGAGCCTAGTAAAGACGCTCCTGAAGAAAACAGTATGAAAAAGTCTAATGGCTGGTTTTGAGTCAATTGGTGTAGGTACCAACCACCATAAACCTTGGGGAACATGGTTTTCTCAAAGTTTGACCAAGTTTGATTCTGTAGCACCCCGTCTGATAATACACCCGCAGAGTGTATGACTCCCGCTAATGGTGTGTTTGAGTTATAAATCCTCTCCATAACTCCTTTTATTGATTCCCAGTCTGACACATCGGCTTTTTCTACTGTTACAGATGCCCCTGCACTTTCTAAATCTGCTAGTTTTTCTTTGACCGCCTCATTTGGTTCCCTACGTCCCAGTAGCACTAAATTTTTGGCTCCTTTGGAAATCATCCAACGAGCTACAAGTAAGCCCATATCTCCCAGACCTCCTGTAATTAGGTATGCAGCGTCATCACGGAAGCTTACAGGTTTGTCAGGTTCTTGTTTGGGCTGAGTCACCACAATTTTACCTATGTGTTTGGCTTGCTGCATATAACGGAAGGCACTGATGACTTCCTCTATGGGGAATACTTTTAATGGTGGTGGTTTGAGTAAGCTTTGGGAGAAATCTCCTGTTAACTCCCGGAACATGGAATTAATTAATTCTGGATCTTCCTGAGACTTTCGCACTAAATCTACTACCGAATAGGATATATCTGGTCTGACTTCTGCTACTTGGCTAGATGTCCATACCCCCCGTTTGGCTATCTCTACAAACCGACCTTGAGGACTAACTACTGACAAGCCTTTACTAACAAAATCTCCTGAAGTTAGAGAGTTAAGAACAATATCTACTCCTTGCCCTTGGGTAAATTCCATTACCTGGTCGGCAAACTCCACAGTCCGAGAGTTCATAATATATTTGACTCCCATTTGCCGTAGAGTTTCCCATTTTGGAGGACTTGCCGTCGCAAAAACTTCTGCCCCTGCTTTTTGAGCTATTTGCACGGCGGCCATACCTGTACCTCCGGCTGCTGCGTGAATCAGGATGCGGTCGCCTTTAGTAATCTTGGCAACGTGATGTAAGGCATAATAAGAAGTTAAGAAGTTAGCTGGTATTGATGCTGCTTCTGCAAAAGTTATATTTTCTGGCTTCGGCACTACATAGGTGGCATTAACTGTCACATATTGACTAAAGCTACCTTGAGCCATAGCTATTACTTCATCCCCAATTTCTAAACCTTTGACTCCTTCTCCTACTGCTACTACATAACCAGCACATTCTGCCCCAAATCTATCCATCTCTCTCAAGTGCTGTTGAGATACACCGTCTACTTCATCTGGTACTAATCCTAATGTTGCCACCAAATCTAGGAAGTTCAGTCCAGTTGCCATTACCTGGATCTCTACTTCCCCTGCTGCTGGAGAATCTCTGTTAATTGGTTCTAGGATTAAGCTGTCTAAACTACCTTTTTCTGATATCCCGAGCTTATATGGTTCTGATGGTATTGTCAGTCCTTCTGTTGCTACGAGTTGCTGGTGATGACTGGCGACCATTCTCGCTACATAACGAGAATCTCCACGCAACCCTACCTGATCTTCTGGATCTTCTGACCAGATTTCCTTAAATAGTGCATTAGCTTGACTCTCTATAGTTGCCTCTGGATCTAAATCTATCCGTACACAATTGAGTTCTGGATGTTCTAAGTTAATAACTTTCCCCATTCCCCATAGTGAAGATTGGGCTAAGTTGGGAATAACTGGTCGATCTAATGGTACTGGTTGAGAACCAGAAGTAACTAACCATAGACGAGGTGGCTGAGATACATTTCCTTGCACCAGTGCTTGAACTAAGGATAAAGTTGTTCCACACCCGTATCGCGACAACTCGTCTATTTTTTCACGGCCACCAGTTTCCGTCGTCCAACATTGCACAACTCCATACAAGGAAGAAACCGATCCAATCAGTTGTTGAAAATCTTCTGGGTTGTCAGGATTAATAGTAAACTCTCCTGACTCGAGCTGTTGATATTTCTCTCCTGCAAATACTAAGGTAGGAACACCTCCTTTTGCCTGTAACTGAGTAGCTAACTTTTGAGCTACTCCCTGTTTATCTGCTAATATCAACCAATCTTTCGGCTCTGGTGATGAAGTTGTTTGGTCTGCTTGAGCTACAAACAAGGTTTGTTGTTCAGAAAGTTCTGGGATTCCCTCTAACTCAGGTAGGGCTGCAACTTCAGCAAAACCTGTTTCTTTCAACACCTCTTTCCACCGAGAGCGAGTTAACAAAGGATAGTCTGGTCGCAGTTCCAAATCTTGGTATCTCCACCATCCATCTAACAAACCAAAGATTAAATCTCCTATCCTGTTTTTAGTTGTTACTTCTAATAACAACAACACTCCTCCTGGTGCTAGGAGTTTTCTGGTATTAGATAATGTTTCTTTGAGATTTACTGTTGCGTGGAGAACATTAGCTGCAATAATTATGTCGTATTGATGAGCCTCAAAACCTTGATTTATTGGGTCTGCTTCTATATCCAGAGTTTGATAATTTATGAACTTATATTCCTCGAACCTTTCCTTGGCTTTTGAGGTAAACAGTGCGCCGATATCTGTAAAAGCGTACTCAGTGCTATTTTTTGGCAGCAAAGGCAAAAGATAACTGGTTGTTCCTCCTGTACCTGCTCCTATTTCTAGTAACCTTACTCCTCGTGCTTTTGGTAATTTTTCTATTGCTTTAGCCAATGCCTTTTCTACCAGGGTGTTCATCATCTTCGCTTGGGTTGAGTCCTGATATAATCTGGTTGCTGATGATAGGTCTCCTGATGGGAATACTAATTGCACAGGATCTTGCTTTCCTTGCAATACTTCCCTTAGTTTAGCTCCGCAACGATTTAATAGTACTAATTCGGCTTCGGCGAGGGGATATTGACTGAGTAACTCTTCCCCTCTTTTCTCCCCTTGATTCATCAGGCTTTGATCCAAGGTTTGCAACATTTCCCACTCTTTGTCTGTTCCCTGGGAAGGTAGCTCCCGAATAATTCCATCTTCTGCGAGAATCTGTAGCATTCGTTTGAATAATCTTTTGTGTTCTGGAACTATCTCTAATCTTTGAGCCTCACTCTCACTATTAAATTTATCTCCAGCCTGATAAGGCCATCCCATTTGATTGATAGTCTGCAACACATACTCCCGACCTAATTCGTCTAACAGACTGGGAATAATTCGATAACTCTTTAGGTCTGGCTGATTTGAAAATTCCGTAACTATTGGCTGTAGTTGCTGTTCAACTTCTTTGGGTGTTAGTAGATAATCTGGTGGTAGTAGTCTTCCTAAACGACCTTGACTTCTCCACTCTATCTCATACAAGGAGTCAATAATACTTTCCTCTTTCCTTCCGAGTAAAGCTTCCTTACTTGCCAACTTGACTTTTAAACCGATAATCTTAGCAACGACTTCTCCTTTCTCGTCGCTCAAGATGACATTTGCTTTCAAATTTCCCTTCTGGGGAACATCATTTTCTTCACTGGAAACTGATGCGTGTGCCCACAAATATTTTCCTGGTTGAGTGTAGGTAATTAACTCCTCTACACCTACTGGCAAATAAGTTTCCTTACTTCCACTTTTTTCTGGGAGAGCATTAAAAATAACCTGAAATGCGGCATCCAATATAGCTGGATGTATGTTATACTCCTCTATCCCTACTGCTATTTCTTCAGGAATACCTATCTTACCGAGCGCCTGATTTTCTCCTTTCCACAACTGTTGAATGCCTTGGAAACTCTTACCATAACTAATCCCTTGTTGTTGAGTTTTTAGATAATGTTGTTTAACTTCTACAGAGTTACTACATTCTCCTAAATATTTCTCTATCTCAAATTTTTCTTCACTCACCTCTGTTGCAGGTTCAATTTCTCCCGCAGCATGAAGTGCCCACTTTTGGACTTCCAGATCGTCATCTTGCTGTTGACTAAATATTTGAAACTGAGTAGTTGTCTCGGATGGAGTCAGTATAGTCTGAACTATTTTCCGTTCACCCTCGGGTAACACTAACCCCCGGTCTATCTTCAGATTTTTCACAACTACATTGGGAGTTTGATAATGATTTCGCCCTATCGCTGTAGCTATCTCTAAGTATGCTGTTGTTGGGAACAGAGCTTGGTTAAACACTCTGTGGTCTTTCAGGTATGCTGGATTTTCTGCCCCAATAAATGACTCAAAAACTTGTTGTTGACCTGCCAGGTTGATTTGATGACCCAATAAAGGATGTAGATCTTTAACTGGTTGCCCACTAGCAACCCAACCTTTCTGATATCCATTGACTTCCGCCCAATAACTTTCCCGTGCAAATGGATATGTAGGCAATGGTACTTTCTGACACTCATAGTCTTTATCGAATCCTAACCAGTTTACTTTTGCTCCTTTTACATACAACTGCCCTAGACTTGAGAGCATCTGCTGCCATTCACCATTCAAAAGCGCAGCATCCTCTGACCTCCCCCTTTCTAAGGGGGATGAGAGGGGGATTTTATTCGGGCGCAATGATGGCAACCACATTCCCCGACTATCTGGTAAACATTGGCGACCCATACCTAACAATATTGGTTTTGGTCCTATTTCCAGGAAGGTTTCATAACCTTTTTCCTGTAATGCTTTCATACCTTGAGCAAATCTTACTGGTTGACGTACATGACTTACCCAATACTTGGCTGTTGTAATACTTTCGTCTGCTACTGTCCCTGTAACATTCGATATGACTGGTATCTGAGGTTTATTATAAGTTAGTTGATTGGCCACCGCTTCCCATTCTGCCAACATTGGTTCCATCAATGGTGAGTGGAAGGCGTGGGATACCTGAAGTTGCTTTGTTTTAATTCCTTCTGACTCTAAACTGCTGACAATTTCTTTTACTGCTTCTGCAACACCTGATATTACTGTACTCCTTGGCCCATTTATTGCTGCTATAGCTACTTTATCTGTGTATGGGGCAATCAGAGATTCTACTTTTGATGCTGATGCCATTACAGCAACCATTTCTCCACCTGCGGGTAACTGCTGCATCAACCGACCCCTTGCTGAAATTAGTTTGAGACCATCTTCTAAACTAAAAATTCCTGCTACTGTTGCTGCGACATATTCACCTACACTGTGACCCATGACTATATTTGGTTTAATACCCCAAGATTCCCATAATTTAGCTAGGGCGTATTCTATGGCAAATATAGCTGGTTGAGTATAAGCTGTTTGGTCTAGGGGCGATACCTCCCCATCTTGAGGATAGATAACATTTATTATAGATTTTCCACTCAGCCTCTCTAATATCCGGTCGCATTTATCAATAGTTTCTCGGAATAAGGGAGATTTTTGATACAGTTGCCTTCCCATGTTCACATATTGGGAACCTTGACCTGTGAATAAAAAGGCTATTTTTGGTGCAGGAACACTTTTTGGCAGTTCCCCCGAAAATATTCCAGGTACGGACGTTGCATGCAACGTCCCTACTTCTGCTTTGCACTGCTGGAGTTTCTCTGCTAATTCTTGTTGGCTTGAAGCTACAACTGCTAGTCTGTGGTTAAAGTGAGTCCGTCCTGTGTTAGCTGAGTAGCAAATATCAGCTATCTCTAGTTCTGGATTCGTTTTGATATAATCTTGATAACTACTAACTAACTCGGAAACGGCTACTTCTGTTTTAGCTGACAATGTTAATAGATGAACCGGACGCTCTAAAAAATCTTCACTTCTGACTTCTGACTGTCTTGCCGAGCGTTCCCTTGCGCCTTTCGGCGACGCGGGGTCTCGGCGCTTCTGACTTCTGACTTCTAGTGGTGCTTCCTCTACAACCAAATGAGCATTTGTGCCACTAAAACCAAAGGAACTTACTGCTGCTCGTCTTGGTCGGTCTGCTTCTATTTCCCAATCTTTGTATTCTGTACTGACATAGAAAGGACTATTCTCAAAGTCAATATGGGGGTTAGGTTGACTATAATGTAGCGACGGCAAAAACTTCCGGTTCATCAAACACAAAATTGCTTTAATCAAACCAGACATCCCTGCTGCTGTTCCTGAATGGCCAATATTTGTCTTGACCGAGCCGATCGCACAAAAATGTTTCTTACTGGTCCACTTAGAAAATGTTTCTGTTAAAGCTTCTACCTCTATCGGGTCTCCCAGTGGTGTTGCTGTACCATGAGCCTCTACATAACCTATCGTTTCTGGGTTAATTCCAAACTGCTGATAAACTTTCTGCTCTAACTCTGTTTGAGATTTACCACTTGGTGCGCTAATGCCATTAGTATTACCGTCATAATTTATTCCTATTGCTTTGATAACTCCGTAGATTTTGTCTCCATCTCTAATCGCCTTATCGTAGCTTTTCAGTAATACTACACCACAACCTTCGCTCCAAGTTGTACCCGATGCTGAAGAATCGAAGGTTTTGCAACGACCGTCGGGAGATACCATTTGAAACTGACTTGATACTACCTGAAAGTCAGAGCTTGGCAAAATACAAACACCACCAGCGATCGCTACCTCACTCTCTCCCTTTCTAATACTATCGCAAGCTTGATTTATTGCCACCAAAGAAGAAGAACAAGAAGTATCAACAGCTAGCACCGGCCCCTTTAGGTCCAAGAAATAGGCTATTCTTGCTGGTATAACTGATAGCAGATTTCCGGTCAATGATAGTCGATGAGAATCTAATCCTGACATTGACAATAACTTGTTATAATAACCGTTGTTACCTGCACCCACAAATACTCCCCATTGTTTTCCCTTGAGAGTATCTGGTGCATATCCAGCATCCTCAATAGCGTGGTAAGCTTCTTCTAAAAATATTCTTTGTTGAGGCTCAATAAACTTAGCTTCTCCTGGAGAAATCTGAAAAAATAAAGGATCGAATTTATCAATTTCTGCTAAAAATCCAGCGCATTTGCTATAGGAAGTACCGGGATGCTCTGGGTCTGGATGATACCAATCATCATTTTCTTCCCATCTTCCGGGGGGAGTCTCTGTTACACTATCAACTCCATTCTTTAAATTATCCCAAAATTCTCTCCAGTTTTTTGCTCCAGGATATCGGCATGACATTCCAATAATTGCAATATCATTCTTACCCGGATCGAACCCATTAGTCTCTGTCTTCTTTTCTGGTTCTACTACTTCTTCTAATAAGAATTTTTCTGCTGTTTCTAAAGATATTTCTCCTGAACTAATTAGAGATAAGATTTCCTCTGGGCTGTTATTATTTATCATATTGTTTTGAATATTATCTGTTTTATTCTGTTCCATTGCTTTTTCTTGTATTTCTTTTTCCGTATTTCCTAACAATAGTTGTTCCGCATTTTCCAAGGAAACTTGACCAGATTGTAATTTAATTAATATATCTTCGTGGTTGCTCATTTGGTCTTGACTAGATAGCTGTTCGACATCTTCTTGTCCAGAATATGACTGTGGCATAGCTACCACTACCCTGCCGAAATGCTTGCTGCGTCGTAGATAGTAAAATGCTTCAATAACATCTTCTATGGAAAATTCTTTATATGGCAATGGATGTAGGTGACTTTGCTCAAAATATTGACCTAAGTTTTCCCAGATTTGAGAATACAATTGATTGTTTTTAGCAAATTCTTCCCCTAGATCGAATGGAAAATATTTTACATCAGAACGCTTCTGATAAACTCGATCGTGACTCCAAATATTAACCTTTCCAATTTCAACATATCGTCCTCCTGAAGCAAGAATATCTATATTTTTGGGGATATATTCTCCATGAGTTAGACTATTGAAAATAACATCTATCCCACGTCCTTCAGTGATTTCCATTATCTCATCGGCAAACTCCGTAGTTCGAGAATTCATCACATACTTTATACCCTGTTCCCGGAGAAAATCCATCTTATGTGGACTTGTCGTAGCGAATACTTCTGCTCCAAAAAACTGAGCTAATTGAACTGCAGCTTGTCCAGTTCCACCTGAAGCAGCATGAATTAGCACCCGTTCCCCTGAATTAAGTTTAGCTAAGTTATGCAAACCGTGATATGCAGTAAAAAAGGTGATAGGAATAGTAGCAGCTTCTATTGTATTGATATTATCTGGTTTAGCTACCAGGTTATTTGGCGAGCAAATTACAAAGCTACTGAAGGCATCATGCAATCCTATGACCAGTACTTCATCCCCAACTTGCCACTTAGATACACCTGCTCCCACAGCTACCACTGTACCTACACCTTCAAAACCAAAAGTCATGCTTTCAGCATTACTAATGCCCAAGTTTTTTTCGTTATGCTCTTGAAGCATACCAAAGACATTAAGTACATCTCGAAAATTAACTGGTACTGCTTTGATTTGCACTTCGACTTCATTTTGTCCTGGAATTTGCCTCTTCATAGGAGCCAAAGTCAAATTATCTAACAAACCATAACTAGATATCTTTAACTGAAATGGTTGACTATTCAATGAATCTGCTCGTCTTTCCTCTCTTACAAACTCTTGAGTTGAATTTTGAGAGTTACTGCTTACTATTGTCGTGTTGCCAAAAAGTTTTTCAATGCGACTAGCTACCTCTGGTTGATGAAAAGTTATTTTATGCATAGCCAGTTCTTTGTCTATAAATTCAGGCAGCTTTTTATCGATTTCTGTTCTGAAATGTTCTTTTAAAGTTATTAAAGATAATCTTGGTTTTTCCGCAATTTCATCAGCTATCTTTTTAGCAACTTTTAGCACCTCTTTTCTTGGTACAACTGGAAAAGAAACACCCCGTTGAGCTAACTCTTGCCCTCGATAGTTTTTGGCGGTGTACATCATTTCTAACCCTATCGCACCTAATTTCTCAGGGACAATAAATGTGCATCCCAGACCTGGAGTAAAACCATACTTCATAAAATTAGTGGTGTAAATACTTTCTTGACTTAACACAACTAAATCTGCATACAATCCAAAAACCAAGCCTCCACCAATACTATGACCTTGCATAGCTGCAATTACTGGTATTTCACAATCTAGTGCTAGCCTAAAAAAATCTAAATCATTAAATTCAATCTCTTTCTTATAAATACGAATCAGCTCTTCTTTTGTTCCTCCTGAACAGAAATAATTTCCATAACCTGTCAAAATTACTGCTTTATAACTTTTGTTTTGAGCAACTGTACCAAAACATTCATATAATCCCTCAATTATTCTTGGAGAAAAGGTATTGCGGTTTTCTTCATCTTTCATCGTGATTTGCACGACACCATTACCCAACTCCCACAGTTGTACTACTTCGGATTTACCCTTTACTAAGTCCAAATTAAGATTTACATTTGCCACGGAAATACTCCCTCTTGTTGAAACCGTTTAATTTTTTCTTGAATATCAGGATTTTCTACTAAACTAGAAAGCTTATTTACAGCCAAATTTTGAGTTTCTTCTTTTATTATCCATAACCGAGCAATATAGTCTTTTAGTTCTTTCACCCCAGAGGATGGCAAACACCTTAATCGTCTGACATATTGACTCAATAACTTATTAGGATCGCTACCATATTCATCAATTAATCCCCAACTATAAGCCTCCGAAGCTGATATTTGTTGAGTAGTCAGAGATAAACGGTAGGCTTTCTGAAATCCAACTCGGCGAATTAGAAAGGGCAATACACAAGCTGGCAATAAACCAAATAATAGTTCCGATAAAACAAAAGTTGCTGTTTCATCAGCAATAACTATATCGCTTGCTGCCACTATACCTACTCCCCCCGCTTGTACTCTGCCGCGCACCAGTGACACAAATACTTTACTACTCAGGGAAATATGTTTAAGTATTTTGTAAAAAGCCTCAGAATTAGCTTTTGAGTCTCTATCCTTTTCTTCTGATGCTTCTTGAAAATCCATTCCTGTACAAAATACATCGGGCAACCCTTCCAGAATTACAACTTTAACTGTTGAGTCTACTTCAGCATTTTGGTAAACTGACCATAACTCTTGAAGAAGTTGCTTATTCACACTGTTGTTGGCTTCAGGTCGATAAATCTGAATCCTTAATACAGCAGATTGATGGTTTACCTTTATGGTTTGATAGTCCATAATTACACCCATTCATATTCTCGGTGAAATTCTTTGATTTCTTTTAAAACTAACCGACCTTTACCTTCGACTTGTTGCCATACTTTCGGAAATAGGGTTTTATCTATGGTAACATTCCTAGTTCCAAAAGCAACTGCATTACTTTGATGTAATACATACTGATATTCTTCAAAACTTAAAGGATAGCGTTCCGCCAACTTTCCTGAAATCCTTTGTTGAGCTTGAATCTCTTTTGCTTCTGGTGTAACAACCCCACTATAAAATTCTGAACTACAACCAGACCCATAAGAAAATAAACCCACTCGCCGAGGTCCGTTGATTTCTCCATTGTCAATAGTGCTAGCTAGGGATAAGTGTAATGTTGCTCCCATAATATTCCCTACTTGTTGACAATAGACTAACCCAGGCATCACTCTTCTTTGAAAGTCTGCTTCAATTTGCGGTGGTTTTGCCCTTTTCAACTTGCGCATCATGTTTCTGTGTGCCCCCTTTACCATACCACCAAAAGGGGTGTGAAAGCTCAAGTAATCAAAAGTTTTCTCGTAGTCTACTCCTTCTACTCGGTTTTGATATTCCTGATAGGCATTTTCGCAACAATCTAAGTAAGATAGTAATGATAAGTCTGCATCTCCTGCCTCTGAATCTGGAGCTGGCCTGCAAGTATCCATTACTTCGTAACCATAGTAGCCATTACACCCTACATCAACCTGAAAAATACGACCTACATCACTAACTAAAATAGCTACTGCTCCACCACCACTACTTGGTTCCGCAAAAGCTGCATCTTTATCCAGAGTATTTACTCCTTCTTTAAGCAAAAACCGAGTTATATCTGTGGCAATAACTAAGACTTTAGCTCCTGGAGATGTTTGAGAAAGCACAAAATTCAATGCCATCTGAAACCCTGCTGTACCTGAATAGCAAGCTTGCTTAAGTTCAAACAAACGACAGTTGCGACTTAGCCCTAAATAAGCGTGGATATAGGTACTCATTGATTTACCAAAGTCGACCCCAGACTCGCTACAGGTTATTACCATTTCTATACGTTTTCTGTCGTCGTCACTGAGGCTATCGACTATTGGTTTGGCTGCGTTAACTGCATAAGAAACTGGGTCTTCATAAGGCATCACCACAGTTTTCTCTTTCATCATTAGATTATCGAAGCGAGTCGTATCTAATTGACGTGCTTCTGCTAACATTCGCACATCTATTTTAGCCGATCCCCCATATACGTTGAGGGCTTCAATTCCTACCTGTTCCATGAGTTTTCCTTGGTTTGATTTTTATTTTATTGCAAGAGGCTGATTCTTGACATCCTCCCGACCCTGCTCTAGGAGACAGGGCGGGATTCCCGCTCCATCGCTGGTAGGGGCTTTCTGCTAATGCACCTGCCCTCCGGGATTTACTCCCAGAAGGTCTAAAGGCGCGCTCCACAGTACGTCGCCAATCCGACGACTCCCCTAGACACTGCCAGTCCCCCAGCCAAAATATTTATCTTGCATAAAACTGATATAAAACCTCACAAGTAGTGACATTTTAATGTGTACAGACATTGCCAGCAACATCCCTTACTTCTATGGTGACACTTGTCAGCACGACCTCCACAGGTATCAACGGTCAACCCTACCCCATCTCTCACTCTTTATACTTGCATATCATAAGCGGTTTATAGATAATAAACTACACTGAGGGCAGTCCAAGGTTAGTGAATAGAATATCCGCGATCTGAGTGCCACTAGAATAAGATGCAAACAATCTATCCGTTCATATCAATTGAGAACCGTACTGCTGAGTTTTATATTCTAGTTGTGCAACATTTAACCTACTCAAAGCTATTCACCTTGAATCTGTATAGCATCACCAGTTAAAGTGATGGCTGTTGCCTGCAAAGCTCGTAGCATAATATTACGAGCGCCGTTCCAATCTTGGTGTGCAGTATATCCGCACTCTAGAGGTGGGTTATGGTTAGAGAGTGTTCCACTGACATTTCAATTTTTAATTACAGAAGTACATAGTTTCTTCACTATCTTAACGTAAATTTACTGATATAGCAATTTACATTTTAATTTTTAATTACAGAAGTACATAATTTCTTTATAATCTTAACGTAAATTTACTGATGTAGCAATACTACTACTATGATTTTCCCATTAATAATGCTGTATTAATTCCACCAAAAGCAAAACTATTACTTATACCATAGTTGATATCTGCTTGAATGGCAGTTTCTTTGACCCAACTTAGGGTGGGATCGATAGGATTCACTAAGTTATGAGTAGGATGACAAAAACCATAGTTCATTTGTAGTAGAGTAGCGATCGCCTCCACAACTCCAGCACCAGTTAAACAGTGACCAGTCAAAGATTTTGTAGAATTGACTAGACAATTATTCAGTCCCACAGATTTTAAAACAGCTACTTCTGTCCTGTCACCTAGAGGGGAACTGGTACCGTGAGTATTCACATAGGATATCTCCTCTGGTTGCAACTCGGCCATTGCTAAAGCAGTATTCATAGCTCGTTCTTCTCCTTTTTGAGAAGGTTCAGGACTACGGTTTCCATCTATATTGAATCCCCAACCCATCAGCTTTCCGTAGGAAACTGCTCCTCGTTGTTGAGCGTGGTCACTTCTCTCCAGGACTAACACTCCACAACCTTCTCCATAAATAAACCCATCATGGTCTCGGTCAAATGGTCTACAGGCAAGGTCTGGGCGATCGGCAAAACGTTCGCTACCCATTGCTCCCAAATTTGTTAGTCCATGACACTCATAACCAGAGATATCAAATAACGATCCTAAAGCAATACTAATGTCTGTAGCGCCTGTTACAATTTGACGGGCTGCATGAATTATTGCTACTGCTCCACTGGCAGATGCACCACCTACACTGTAACCTTCTCCTTGGACATGAAAACACTGAGATAACAAACCCATTATGTCCGTATCCCAAACTGTCAGTCCATAAGTTGGACGTAAAAATTGAGGACGAGATTGATAACGCTGCCAGATTTCTTGTTGATGACGTTGTTGCACATTTGAGCCACCTACTACTAACCCTATACGTTCGGGGTTGACGTTGCTATTAACCAACTTAGCGTTTTGCCAAGCTTCGGATACTGCTAAGGTGGCTATTTGTCCACTCCAACTGGCAGTGCGTAGGATACTACTATATTCTGGGAGCAGAGAACGGACATCAACTTCTGGTATTTCTGCTCCTATAAATGGTTTAGCACCTTCACGTCCTGGTCGTTTGAGATAATCAAATTGAGTTTTGCCGGAAAATAGGGCTTCTTTGAAAGCTGTTACTCCTTGACCAATGGAAGTAACTATACCCATCCCAGTTATTTCGATGTTGCTTTTCCTTTCCATAAGTGATTTATAACTTAGCTGCAAATATTTCAGCTAGTTCTCCTATATTGTTGGCTCCAGCTAATTCAATGCGTGGGATATTTAAGGATAATTCTTCCATTATCATCATAATAATTTCTGCCCTACTTGCTGAATCAATGCCTAAGTTTTTTAGACTATGTGTTGGTCCTAGGGGAACTTGTTCTAGTTCTGGTGCTACTTCACGAGTATATTTGATAATTAGCTCTAATACTTTTTCTTTTTTACCGTCGTTTTTGGGTTGCGGTTTTAATTGTTCTGATACAACTTCATGTTTACCTTTGTTTTTGAATTGCTGTTTTAATTCTTGAATCATTTGATTTGCTTCTTGAGCAGATAACTCTTTTTTAGCTACTCGATTAAGTATTGAGCGTAACTCTTCCTTTAATTTTTCTTCTGAGTCAATTACTGATTCTTTTGTTTCTGTTTTTACTTGTGGTATTTCTACAGGTACTTGTTCTTGTTTTGTTGGTAGGGTTTCAGCAATATAATTTGTTAATTCCAGCAATGTTGGATAATCATATAATTTAGTTGCTTTAATATCCAATCCATAATGCTTATTAATAGCACTAACCCACTCAACTCCCACAATAGAATCTAAACCTAAATCTACAAATTTTTGGTCTTCTACTATTTCACTAGGGTCTACATACAAAGCATCTGCTAATTTTTGTTTTAAAACTTCCTTAATTTCTAATGTGTTTACTTGAGGGCTAGTAGTTGTTAGTTGAGGCTTAGGTACAAATGTTTCTATTTTTGGCTCTGCCTTAGTAACTACTACAGGTGCTTGTCCTTGTTTTGATAAAATTTCAGCAAGATAATTTGTCAATTCCAACAATGTTGGATAATCATATAATTTAGTTGCTTTAATATCCAATCCATAATGCCGATTAATAATAGTAATCCACTCAACTCCAACGATGGAATCTAAGCCTAAATCTACAAATTTTTGGTCTTCTACTATTTCACTAGGGTCTACATACAAAGCATCTGCTAATTTTTGTTTTAGAGTCTCTTTAATTTGATTAATATCCACATTATTAGTGTTGGTTACTACCGGAATATTTGAAGTATTTGTTTCTGATTTCATATAAGTTACTGGTTGAAGGTTTTCTTGTGGTGTAATTTTAAATTCTGTCTCTGTAGAATTAACTGCTATTTCAACTAATTTTCTTTTTGGTTTTTCCGACGGTAAATATGCTTTTGGTGTAGACACCTCATGTAGATTTGATAATCTAATTTTGACTTTTCCTGAGTTGTCTTTTCCATTGCTTTGTACTTGCTTTTGTACTTTTTCAGGTTCAGATACTACGGGTTTTTGATACTTTTGAAGATCTGTTATCCAATACCGCCGTCTTTGCCAAGGATATGTTGGTAATACTACTTTTTGACGAGGATAATCTCGGTCAAATCCTAACCAATCTATTTTGACTCCTTGTATATATAATTGTCCTAAACTTTCCAGTATTTGCACCCAGTCTGGTTTTCCTGAACGTAAACTTGGCAACCATAGTTTTTGGCCTTTTGTTCCCACTAAACACTCGCGCCCCATACCCAGTAAAACAGGTTTCGGCCCGATTTCTATAAACACTTCATAACCAAGTTCATGTAGAGTATTCATACCCTGGGCAAATCTTACTGGTTGGCGTACATGAGCTACCCAATACTTAGCTGTGGCAATGTTCCGATCTGCTGTTGTACCTGTGACGTTGGATATTACTGGTATTCTTGGTTGATTATAAGAAATTTGATTAGCTACTGTTTCCCACTCTTCCAACATTGGTTCCATCAATGGTGAATGGAAAGCATGGGATACTTGTAATTGTTTGGTTTTAATTCCTTCTGATTCTAGGCTACCAACAATTGCTCTTACTGGTTCTGCCTCTCCAGAAATTACTGTGCTTTCTGGCCCATTGATGGCTGCTATAGCTACTTTTTCTGCATAAGGGGCAATAGCTGATTCTACTTTGGATTCGGAGGCTATGAGCGACACCATTTCTCCACCTTCTGGTAACTGTTGCATCAAACGCCCCCTAGCTGCAATCAGTCTTAGGCCATCCTCTAGACTAAATACCCCCGCTACTGTTGCTGCCACATATTCACCCACACTATGACCCATGACTACATCTGGTTTAATTCCCCAAGATTGCCATAATTGAAATAGAGCATATTCTATGGCAAATATAGCAGGTTGGGTATTAGCTGTCTGGTTTAAGGTTGATGTCTCTGTATCTTCGGAATAGATAATCTCTTTGATAGATTTTCCATTCAAACTTCCTAGAATTTGGTCGCATTCATCTAAAGCTGCTCGGAATACTGGTGCTTCTTGATAAAGTTGCTTTGCCATATTCACATATTGAGACCCTTGACCTGTGAATAAAAAGGCAATTTTAGGTGTTGTAGCGTTATTGGGTAGTTCTCGTGAGAATGTCCCTGATACCGACGTTGCATGCAACGTCCCTTCTGCTTTGTACTTCCCAAGTTTTTCTAATAATTCTTTTTCGTTTGAGGCGATTAAAGCTAATCTATGATTAAACTCAGCTCTGCTTGTGTTAGCTGTGTAGAAAATATCACCTATTTTTAATTCTGGATGAGTGGTGATGTGGTTTTGATAACTACTGACTAATTCCACAAGAGCTTTTTCTGTTTTAGCTGACAGAGTTAAAATATGAGCTGAACGTTCTAAATAATCCCCCCTTTCAAAGGGGGGTAGGGGGGATGCTTCCGACTTCTGACTTGTGACTTCGGTAGGTGCTTCTGCTAGAACTATATGAGCATTTGTGCCAGTAAAACCAAAGGAACTGACTCCTGCAATACGACTTTTGCCATTAGTTTCCCAAGGTGTAAGTTTAGTAGAAACTTCCACTGGTAATTCCGACCAGTTAATATAAGGATTTGGCTCCTTGAAATGTAGTGATGGAGCGATTTCTTCATTTTGTAATTGTAATACTACTTTCATCAAACCAGCAATTCCTGCTCCCCCCTCCAAGTGACCAATATTCGTCTTCACAGTACCAAGAGTCACAGGTTGCTCTTTAGAGTGGGTTTTACCAAATACTGCTCCAATAGCTCCTACTTCAATCGGATCTCCCAAAGAAGTTCCCGTACCATGAGCTTCAATATAACTCACACTTGCTGCGTCTACTCCTCCATTTTCCAAAGCTTGACGAATTACTTTTTGTTGAGACGGTCCGTTAGGTACTGTTAATCCCCCACTAGCTCCATCTTGATTAATAGCGCTCCCACGAATAACTGCCAGAATATTATCTCCATTAGCTACAGCATCTGAGAGTCGCTTCAAAAGAATTATTCCGCATCCTTCACCACGCACATAACCATTAGCAGCAGCATCAAAAGTTTTACACCTACCATCAGGAGACAACATCTTTGCTTTAGAGAATGCAATGCTCTTCTGAGGAGATACCAAAAAATTTACACCACCAGCTAAAGCAAGATCGCATTCTCCGTTGCGTATACTCTGACAAGCCAAATGTACAGATACCAATGAAGAAGAGCAAGCCGTATCTACTATTATGGAAGGTCCTGTCAATCCTAATAGGTAGGATAAACGTCCCGCAGCAGCACTTAAAGCATTACCAGTTCCCCAATAAGCTGATAGCTTATCCATGCTGTCCACACAAAATAAATAATCACTGGTACAAATACCAATAAATACACCTGTCTGAGTATCTAACAAATTATCTGGATGTATATTAGCTCTTTCAATAGCCTCCCAACTAACTTCCAGTAATACACGCTGTTGTGGGTCTAAACTTATAACTTCTCTAGCAGAGATACTAAAAAAATTGGCATCAAAGCTGTCTACTTGTTGTTGTGATACAAAACCACCATAGGGGGTAATAATTTTCCCTGGTACATCTGGATTTGGATCATAGTATTCATTAAGATTCCATCTATCTTGAGGAACTTCACTAATTGTATCTACCCCTTGACTTAGTATTTCCCAGAATGCTTCAGGAGAATTTGCTCCACCAGGGAAGCGACAACTCATACCTATTATCGCTATGGGTTCTTTCTGCTTATTTTCAAGAGTTTTTAATTGAGACTCTAAGCTCTCTATCTTGAGGAGAGCATTTCCCATTAATTTTTTGTAGTCTACTCCCTTGTTTTTACTTTGATTCATCTATTTTAACCCCCTAAAGATTCTAATTTTTTAGCAAGTAGGTCAACAACATCGTCTTCTGACATTTCTTGAAAACGAGAGGAGTCGTCCTCTGTTGATGAGCCATCTGTTTCCAACTCTACATCCTTTTCAGTTTGACCATTCTCTATGGAAAAATCTATCGGAATTACATCATCAGCTAAATGGCTGATGAGTTTTTCTAGCACAGGGTAATCAAATAACAGTGTTGAGCTTAAGCTAACATTTAAACTTGACTCCATACGATTTTTCAATTCTACTGCCATTAGAGAATCTAATCCTATATCAAAGAAAGGTTCACGCATTCCAATTTTTTGTCCATCTTTTATACCTAAAGTTTGAGCCAGCATTGAACGAATGTGTTTTGTCAATAAATCCATACGTTCTGGAATAGCTTTAGCTTCTAATTCTTCAATAAAGCTAGATTTCTTTTGACTCAGAGATGGTTGAGATGACACAAACCCTGATAACAATGGCATTTTCTCTGCTGTAGGTGTTTGTCTGAAAAATTCTGACCATTTGACAGGGAACACACCGACTTGACTTAATGACCCTGATAAAAATGACTCTAATGCCTGTAGTCCTTGTTCTGGTTTAATCGCAGTGATACCGCTTTTATCTAATTGTTGTTGCTGCTGACTATCTAAACTACCTGCCATACCGCCACCTGCCCATGTACTCCAATTAATACTCAACCCAGGCATTCCTAAACCACGACGATAGTGAGCCATTGCATCCATAAAACCATTAGCTGCTGCATAGTTCCCTTGACCAGCATTTCCTATCATTGCAGCCATAGAAGAGAAACAAACAAAGAAATCCAATGGTAAATCTTTGGTCATCTGATGCAAATGCCAAGTTCCTGTGACTTTGGGAGACATTACTTTTGTAAATTGCTCCCAACTCAGATTTCGCAACAGTCCATCTTCCAATACACCTGCTGCATGAATGACACCTTTGAGGGGAGGGAATTTCTGAATTTCCTGGAAAATTGCTTCTACATCTGCTGCTACAGAAATATCTCCTAATAGCACACCCACTTTTGTTCCTGTTTTTTCTAATTCTTCTATGATTTTTTGTGCCTTTTCATTCGGATTTCGACGGCCAGTTAGCAATACACATTTAGCTCCCTGTTTAGCCATCCATTGAGCTACTTCTAATCCTAAAGCTCCTAAACCACCTGTAATTAAATAGCTGGCTTCTGATTTAATGGAATTTTGACCACTTCCAACCTCTGGCATGGAAATTACTACTTTACCTATATGTTTGGCTTGCTGCATATACCTGAAAGCTGCAGTTATTTCTGTACTTTCAAAAGCCTTGTAAGGTAATGAGCCTAATTTTTCGCTGTTCCATTGCTCTGTTAATTTCTCTGACATTCGTCGGATGATACCCGATTGTTGTTGAGCAACTTCTCCTAAATCAAAAGGAAAATAACTGACATCTGGTCGTTTTTCCTGGAATTGCTCTTTTGACCAAATTCCTATTTTTCCTATCTCTACAAATCGGCCACCAGTTGCTAATATTCCTAGACTCTTATCTATGTATTCTCCATTCAAACTATTGAGAACTACATCTACTCCCGCTCCTTTAGTTTCTTCCTTAATTTGTTCTGCAAAATCAAGGGTACGCGAGTTAAATATCTTTTCGATACCCATTGAGCGGAGAAATTCCCATTTTCCTTGACTTGCTGTGGCAAATATTTCTGCTCCCGCTTGCTTGGCTATTTGTATTGCTGCTTGTCCCACTCCACCTGATGCTGCATGGATTAATACTTTATCTCCTGATTTAATTTTTGCTAACTCTTCCAACCCATAGTATGCTGTCAGGAATGTTAGTGGCAGTGTTGCTGCTTCAGTGAAACTCATTTTTTGGGGTTTAGCAATTACATATTCAGCTTTGACTGTAATAAAACTACTGAACCCATCATGGAGTATTGTTGCTATTACTTCGTCTCCTACTTGCCACTCCGAGACTGACTCTCCGACGGCAGAAATTATTCCTGCACATTCAAAACCAAAGGTAAGTTTTTCTACACTCGTAACACCTAAATGTTCGGCGTAGTATTCTTTAAGCATTCCCATGGCGTTGAGTACATCTCGGAAATTTAATCCTACTGCTTTAACTTGAATTTCTACTTCGTCAGGTTTTGGTGTTGGACGCTCCATTACTTGCCAGTTGAGGTTGTCTATGACTCCGTATTCTGTCAGTTTCAATTGTAATGGTTGATTTTCTGGTAAGCCTTGGTTTTTCTGTTTCTGTTGCTCTAGTCTGGCTACATAACGAGTACCTTGACGAATAGCTATTTGATCTTCTGGGTCTTCTGATAATATTTCCTCTACTACTGAAGCTATAACTTCTGTATTTCCTGCTGTTGGATCACAGTCTATACGTTTACATTTTAATTCTGGGTGTTCTAAACTAATTACCTGTCCTAAACCCCAAATACTTCCATATTCTGGATTAAGCACTTCTGTATCATTGACAACACTCTGAGTGCCTTGAGTGACTAAATATAGTCTCGGATTTTTTTTGGGTTTTGTCTTGACTATGGCTTGTAGAGTATATAGTATACTCCCACAGATTTGTTCTTGTATTGTTTGTAATTCTATCTGTTCTTTATTTTGTTGAGATTCTAATCCCCACAAATTTATAATCCCTGTAGTATCTGGATTTTCTTCTAGAATTTGAGTAAATTCTTCACTGTTATTAGAATTGATTTCATAATGTTGTGGTGCTAATTTTTTATATGTTTTCCCTGGTGAAATAACAATGCACTCTTGACCTTTTTCTTCTAGGGATTCTACTATTTTTGTTTGAGTATCTTTAGCTAATACTAACCATTTTTCAGTTTGTTTTTTGGTAGAATTTTTCAGTGGTTGAGCTTGCCAGTTAATTTGATAATACCAATGACTAATATCTGGTTGCAGACCTTTCAACAGTGCTGATACTGTTGTTTCCATCACCCTTAGTCCTATGATTTCGGCTAATATTTGTCCCTGACTGTCCACCAATTTGATTTCTGCTCTTAAGCTGTCTTCAGGAACTTCACCTAGAGCAAATACTTTTCTGGGTATTTGACCATACAGTTGATATTTTTCAATCCTAACTGGTAAATATGTTTGGTCTGTTTCTGTAGTCGCGATCGCGTGACATACAATTTGAACTGCTGCATCTAATAGGGCAGGATGCAGGTGGTATTCTGTTATTGGTAACTCTTCAGGTAGGGAAAGTTCAGCTAAGGCTTTTCCTTTTCCTTTCCACAATTTTTCTACCCCTTGGAAACTGCTTCCGTAGTTAAGTCCTACTTCCTGATATTTTTGATAATGTTGTTTAATTTCTATCTCTTGATTACACTCTTTTTGATATTTTTCTAAATCTAATGCTTCCTGTGTTGTATTACTTGAATAAATCTTCCCTTCTGTATGTAATATCCATTCTGGTAATTCTTGATTTTCTTCTTGTTGTGTGCTGAAAATCTCAAATTTATAACTGTTGTTTTCTAAAGGGGTAAGTATTGTTTGTACAATTTTGATTTCTGTTTCTGACAGAATTAACCCTTTTGTTATAGCTACATCTGCTACTGTCACCTGTCTATTAGCAAACATTTTTTTAGCTGCTGCTGTCGCTATTTCTAGATATCCTGTTGCCGGAAATAATACAAATTCAAATACTTTGTGGTCAATTAAATAGGCTGGATTTTCTGCCTTTAAAAATGATTCAAATATCTGTTGTTTACCGGCATTATTAACTCTATGACCTAATAATGGATGGATATCTTTTGCTTTTTGATAAATTTCTAATACATCTTTTTCGCTGCTTTCTACCCAATACTTTTGTCTTTGGAATGGATAGGTAGGTAGCGTTACTTTCTGACGACTATAATGTTTGTCAAATTCTAACCAATCTACTTTCGATCCTTGTATATACAACTCTGCTAAACTTGACAACATCTGCTGCCATTCACCATTCAAAAGCGCAGCAACATCTGGCTTCCCCCTTTCTATCCCCCTTACCCCCTTCGCAAGGGGGGACTGTTGTTGGGGGATTTTACCTGGACGTAATGATGGCAACCATTTTCCTACACTATCAGGTAAACACCGACGACCCATACCTAATAATATTGGTTTCGGTCCAATTTCCAGAAATGTCTCATAACCTTTTTGATGTAGCGCTTCCATCCCTTGAGCAAATCTTACTGGTTGACGTACATGAGCTACCCAATATTTGGCTGTTGTAATGCTTTCGTCTGCTACTGTTCCTGTAACGTTGGATATAACTGCAATCTCTGGTTGATTATAAGTTAATTCCTTAGCTACTGCTTCCCATTCTGCCAACATTGGTTCCATCAATGGTGAATGGAATGCGTGAGACACCTGTAGTTGTTTTGTTTTTATTCCTGATGATTCTAGACTGCTGACAATTTCCCGTACTGCTTCTGCAACACCTGATATTACTATACTCTTTGGTCCGTTTATTGCTGCTATCGCTACTTTGTCTGCATAAGGGGAAATAATAGATTCTACCTTTGATTCTGACGCCATCACCGCCACCATTTCTCCACCAGAAGGTAACTGCTGCATCAACCGACCCCTAGCAGAAATTAGTTTCAGACCATCTTCTAAACTAAATATTCCCGCTACTGTTGCTGCCACATATTCACCTACACTGTGACCCATGACTACATCTGGTTTGATTCCCCAAGATTCCCATAATTTAGCTAGGGCGTATTCTAGAGCAAATATAGCAGGTTGGGTATAAGCTGTTTGGTCTATTAAAGATGAAACCTCTTCTTTTTTTGTTGCTAGAGAAGGATAAAGTACATCTAGTAGAGAAACTTCTAGATATTTTTCCAGAATTTCACTGCACTGGTCTATGGCTTTCCTAAAGGTAGGTTCAGTATCGTATAACTGCCTTCCCATTTCCACATATTGGGAACCTTGACCAGTAAATAGAAAAGCTACCGACTGACTATCTGAGTTTCCTGCAAATACTCCTTTGGTCTCATTACCCTGGAGAAAATCTGCTAATTTTTGCTGTAAATCAGTGTTTGACTCTGCTAATATTGCCAGTTTTTCTGTAAAATGTGTCCGTCCTGTATTAGCACTGAAGCATATATCTTGTAGCGATACTTCAGTTGTTGATTGTAAATAAGTTTGATATTTTGCTGCTAGTTCCTTCAGTGCTTTCTCTGTCTGCGCTGAGAGGGTTAAAATCTGTTGTGGACGTTCTAGACCATCTTCTGACTTTTGATTTTTGACTTCTTCTGGTGGTTCTTCTAACACAATATGAGCATTAACACCACCAATACCAAAAGAACTTAAACCAGCACGTCTTGGAATCTCTTCTCCTGATTCATTTTTTAATCTTTCCCATTCTTGATTTTCCTCTATGAGATAAAAAGGAGTATCTTTGAGACTAATGCGTGGATTTAATTCCTTGAAGTTAACAATTTGGGGCAGCTTTTTGTGCTTCATTGCTAATAATACTTTGATGAATCCAGCAATTCCTGATGCTCCTTCCAAATGCCCTATATTACTTTTGACTGCTCCTATACCACAGTAGGATTTCTCAGTTTTTCCTACGCCATACTGCTGATACAGTTGTCTGTAAGCTCTTTTCAAAGCATTAATTTCTATTGGGTCTCCCAATGGTGTGCCTGTTCCATGAGATTCTATATAAGATACTGTATTCGGAGAAATATTGGCGTTAGTATAGGCTGCACGAATTACTTGAGCTTGGGAGTAGACATTGGGAGATGTTATAGTCCTCGCTTTTCCTCCGTGATTAATTGCACTCCCTTGAATTACAGCATAAATCCGATCGCCATCTTCTATTGCTTTTGCCAGAGGCTTTAATAAAACTACTCCTGCTCCTTCTCCCCTCACATAACCATCTGCATCACTACTAAATGTTCTACATTGTCCTGTTGGGGACAACATTCCCAGTTGACTCATCTGGATGTATGTTGTTGAGGTGAATAACACACTTATCCCACCTACCAATGCTATTTCACATTCTGATTCTTTGAGGGACTTCAGAGCGTAATGAATAGCTACCAGTGAGCTTGAACAAGCTGTATCGATGGGAATACTTGGACCGTGGAAGTTAAAAAATGAAGAGATGCGGTTGGGAATCATACAAGTCCAAGTACCTGTTCCACTATGACCTTCTACATTTTCTTGATTTTGGTTCATTAATAGAATAGAGTCATAGTTACACGCCCCCATAAAGACACCTACATCTTTCCCCGAAAATTGAGATGGTGAGTAACCTGCATCTTCTATACAAGACCAACTCAATTCCAACATAATTCTCTGTTGTGGGTCTACTTTTCCAGCTTCTCTCGGAGAAATACTAAAAAATTCGGCGTCGAACTCATCGATCCCTTTTACTAATCCTCCCCACTTACTTATTGTCTTATTTGGTTGATTAGGAATAGGAGAATAATGCTTTTCTATTTCCCACCTTTGGGGAGGAATTTCACTTATGCTATTTACTCCGTTTTCCAGATTTTTCCAGAACTGATTATAGTCATCTGCTCCTGGAAATCTACAAGCAATGCCTATAATAGCTATTAAGTCACTTTTTTGTTCTTCCTTCATAAAATCAACCAATATATATTCATTGTTCTAACTTTTAGGATCTGAATACAGAATCCGGGTAATTAGTTATCGTATGACAAAGAAAGTCAAAAGTTATACCTTAAGATAAAAGAAAGAATTTAACCAAGGAAACTATTTAACACTATACTAAATAGGGGAAGTTGTTAATACGATAACTGTAGAATCGGATTTTATATTATTCCTAATTTTTATAAAACTGACTTGGGTATGGAAAAATTAGCTTCAATTTATCCTGCTTCTTTATCTTGCTCTATTTGCCCTAGTGTCTCTAAAGACATTGATTTTGAATCATTAATAATACTCAAAATATCCCAAGCTACCCTTGACCAACTGTAATATAATTCGGCTAGCTCACGTCCTGTTCTTCCCATTTTTTCACTTTCCTTTGGTCTTGATAATAAGTAATCTATCTGAGTGGCAAAAGCGTCAGCGTTTTCGTAGTCCGTGATTACAATACCATTTTTACCTGGAATAATTACTTCAGGGTTCCCCCCCCTAGCAGTAGTAATCGTACATAGTCCACTAGCCATTGCCTCATAATGCACCCTAGCTAAAGGCTCTTCCCATTGAGATGCACATACAAATATATCACCTATTAGAAAATAATCTGCTACTTCAGATGGTGGAATAAAACCTGTCATCTGAACTGCTGGTCCCAATTTTTCTGCCTCTGCTTTAATTTCACGGACATAATCGTTTTCGTTGTTATTTCCGTACCATTTACTGCCTACTAGCAACAATACAGCAGATGGGTGTTTTTTAATTACTTTAGCGATCGCTGATACTAACAGATGAGGTCCTTTTTTATCTGTTAATCTACCCACACACAGCACTACTTTTTTGTCTTCTAGATTGTGAGCTGCTAAAATATCTTTTCGTTTTTGTTTCACCCCTTCGGTCCACTTAGGCTGAAACCGTTTGAGGTCTACTCCAGCATATACAGGTTGTAGCTTATGTTGATATTCTGGAAATAACTTGGCTATTCCATCAGCAATAAATTTACTGACTGTGACTACTTTTTCTACTCGTTCCAAGCATATAGTTGCTTCTTCTGGTTCAATCTTCTTAGCATGGAACATTTCGTTGTGCATACTGAGTAGAAAGCGACTCTCTGGGGATGCTTTAGCCACCATGGGTAAATATTTGGGGCGATTGTAAATTACTATCCAATCAAATTGTTGCCCTGCTACAAAATTGGCTACAGCTTGATAGTATTCCTCTGAGGTTGTTCTAACGGCACGCTCGTAGCGAATATTGTCTCTAATTTCGCGGTCTGGTAGCTCTGGGTCTGCCACTGAGAATACTGTAATTTCATGCTCTCGTTTTAGGTAAGGTAGAATACCATCTATATATGTTTGAATAGCTCCACCTCGTATACAAGGTACTGGTAATTTTTCTGTACAAACTAATAGTATCTTCACTTGATCTATTTCAATTCCTTGTTTGGCTGAGGTGCTTGATTTATTTGTGTGTTTGAGTTCTTTAGATACCCTTAACAAAGATTATGGGATCATTTTTTATCTATATAAACGGAAATTGCATCTAAGCAATTTCCGTACTTTAAAAGTTTAGTCGGTTAGCTACTTAATAGCTATTCATTTAGTGAATAGAATTATTCTATTCACTCAGAATTACACTAAGTTAATTACTACCCAAAAACTTCTATCTTTTTAACCTAGGAGTCACCGTTACTATTTCTTTTTCCTAACAATAGCAATCAATGGTTGTACATTCTCTGAAACTTCACCTGCCTCTTTTAGTTGTTCAATAACTTTAGCTATTTTTCTGAATATTTTACCTTCACCATAACGCAAGTCTTTAATATCATCGCTATCTGCTGAACCAAAGTCTAGAATAATGGTGTTTGCTTGTTGCTGTGTTACCATTTTTTATTTCTCCTCATCAAAATTTTCAGTTAAATACTATCGTATATCCCAAATCTACTCTTCTAAAACTAGCATTATTATCTTTTTCTTTAGAGAATCTACTTGAAATTTATAATGCCAACTTCTTGATTTCGATTTTAGTATTTTGTGTGACGTTCTCCTACATCAAATCAAAGATTATGATGTAGGTTCCCAACCTCACAGATAGGGCTTTCTGTTTCACAGGGAGTGCAACCACTTAACCCTCTACAGACAGAGACGATGATACCCACCGCCTTTTTGTACTAAACAATTCTTTGGGAATACTTTGGTAACTAGCCACAAAATCAGGAATAAATTTACTAAAAATGTGGCTGTTACCTAGGGAATTGATTTTTTTAACGGTTGTTATTTTGGGATTGACATTATCTAGCGGTAAAACAATTAACACACAAGATAATATAAATCACCTATTTTTTCCGCTTATAAACAAGCTTTTAGATTACTTAAAATCCTTAAAAATTTAGGGATTCGGAAACCCATGACTTCCTAAGTTTCACTCTTTTAAGTTTATGCTTCACTGACACTGCTTGGATAATGGCATCATTATATCTGAGCAGATGCTGTGAGAACTATAACATTGATCTTAGCATCAAGCAATGCTCCCTTTTATTAGAGCATGGGTCTTCTGCTAACTTTATGATCAACCTGGAATTTTAAAAGGGATTAACCAAAGGGATTAAAAGGGATTTTAAATTTACCCAGAGCCTTTGTACTATTTTTGGGTAAATCTAGAATCCAACCATCCCTTTTTTTGGCATTAGACCTTTCGTGAGATTCTCGGTATGCAGTAGTTGCCTTATCAAATTGCTTGACCACATCAAATAATGGTTTCTCTATCATTCCTACAGACTGTTTTTTCTTTTTCTTTTTGGTCTTTCGACCACTGATAGTATCTGGAGTACCACCAAAGTCTGCATCGCTACGCAAAACAGTTACTGATTTTGCTTTCTTTTCTGAGGCCATATTTTTTTTCTCCTTTATATTATATACGGGATAGTTTTATTTTAACATCTTTTTGCAAAAAATAGCAAAATTTTAATAACACATAAATAACTTTGATCTGCTCATTTTTATGGACTACTTAATGTATATATTATCTTGTATTAATTGCTGTCTACTCATAGATTTCACAGCACAGTTTATCTATTAATTTATAAATAATAGATATCAGGTTTTATTTTGTAGATTGTCTTTAAAACAGGGAAGTTTGGCACTGAGTTTGTGGGCATGACCATATTTAATGGTGTTACTTTAAGAAAATTAGCCATAACTTGCTCTTAACCTTATTTTTTTTTCATAGTCCTAATGTCTAATGTTACTTATTGCTATCTAAATCATTGACAAAATCATAAATTATTTGGGCTAAATAAGCGTCAAAGATAATGACTATATACGATAAGGTATATAAACGATCTAAATGTAACTATACGATCTAATTGAGATCAATAACTTATAATTTTTTTTTATTCGATCAAAAATTTATATCAGCTTTACTTAGTATATTAATAGTTTTAGCCTAGACTCTAGCTTCAATATTGAAACTAGCAGAACTCTTATCTAGACAAATCTTGACTTAACATTTTTTGTGGACTAATGATGTACTTAAAACTTCTCTGATTGATACAGGAGTTTGAGAATTGGGACGAAAATCTTCAAATGAATAAACAAACTGAATATTTTTGACAAACTACCAGATCGCTCCACATTAGTTAAATCCAAATAATTCCTTGATTTCTGTTTCTAGATACTAGATAGAAGATATGATTATTAGAATCAGGCCCTGATTAACAAAATGTTGAAGCGATCGCCTCCGAGGAATTTATTTGGCACAAGCAAAACAATAGTCTAAAACTTGAATTTACAAATATTTCAGATAAATTCCATTAAACTAATAGCAAAGTTAATTTTAACTTATATCCCTACATTGATTCTCATCCTTTTGTTGATATTTTGGTTTTTATCGATCGCTAATTGCTACTCTACATTAGATATAACAATTGGCAAGTTTCCTATAATGGCTTTTTACCTTAAATCCTCAGAATACTACCAGTAACACCAGGCGCGATAAATGTTTGCTACAATTTCTTGAGTAGGGGAGTAGGGGAGTAGGGGAGTAGGGTAGTAGGGTAGTAGTAAACATAATAATAATTAATACGCTCCTGGTAAAAAAAAATCAAAAAAGTTATTTACTTGTGTTAATTATTTAATAATTGAAGTTTCACTCAAGCATAGCATTCTCTTTGAAAATTGGTATAAATCAAAGATTATATTGGGACGAGATGGCAATATCCCCTTTATAGATACTGGCCTTTAAATCAATTTCCTGACTATAGTTGAAAATTCAATACTATTTATAGTAGAGTCCTGAAAAGCAATAAAATTATTATAACTGATATTTCTGAGATACTACTCAAATGCACGCAGAAAAGCTACCACCCCAGACATTTAGTCGTCGAGTTCGTCCATCATATCGGGTAGTCAAGCAACGGCCAGTTAAAGTCCGTCGGCGAGTTAAAACCAAAAATATAAAGGTAATATTATCACAGTTAAAATATAAAAATATACTTATTCTAATTGCTGTATTAATGACAGTAAGCTGGGTTATTACTCTACCCTTTAGGGGTCGTCCAGTGTCAGAAACACCTCTACCTACTCCTGAATCTTCTGTATCACCCACCCTCGTACCACCCTATGTACCCCCTGCTCCCGAACCAATTCCAGAAGATTTAGGATTTGCCTACAATATTCGTAGACAACCATACCAACGTTATAGCCCACAATTACAAGAAATAGTTGATGAATTGGTTAATATTGCTGAAGAAAAAGGGCTACCGACAGCGCCTCTATCTATTAGTTTAATAGATGTTAGTAACCAAGATATTCACACATTTGCTGGATATCAAGGTCAAGTTTTGAGATATCCTGCTAGTGTATCTAAATTATTTTGGATGGCTGCATTTTATGGGGCAGTTGAACAAGGTTTAATTGATGATGAATCTAAGTTCCATGAAGATTTAAGATTGATGATGCAGAAGTCTCATAATGATTCTGCTAGTAAAATTTTGGATGGAATTACTGATACTAAATCGGGGGTTAAATTGGCGGGAGAAAAATTAAATACTTGGTTAGAAAAAAGAAAATCAGTCAATGAATTTTTTCAGAAAGCAGGTTATCAACGTTTAATAGTTAGTACAAAAAATTATCCTAGATATTCTCCTAATCAAGCAGGTCCGGTTGGTCGCGATCGGCAATTACGCAAGGAAAATGGTAAGTTTCTGCGAAATTTGATTTCAACTGACCATGCTAGCAGGTTAATGTATGAAATATACACCAGGCAGGCAGTTTCACGCAAGTATAGTACGAGAATGGCTTATTTGTTAACTAGAGATTTAAGACCGGAAGCATGGCAGAACGATCCCTATAATGGAGTAAAAGGTTTTCTTGGTGAGTCTTTACCTACCAATATTTATTTCGGTTCTAAAGTTGGTTTCACTTCTAAGCATCGTATGGATGTGGCATTTGTCAGAACTTTGGATGATAAAGCTATTTATATTTTGGCAATTTTTGCAGAAGATGCTGCTTATGCTCAAGATGAGGAGATATTTCCTAAATTGTCTCGTCATGTTTACGATCGCATGATGGCGATGGGGAATAGTTCATTAATTGATAATTGATAATGGATAATGGATAATTAGGG